>CDZM01003317.1_pt1 | contig 45430 bp, 61 predicted proteins | sample 557601 | NCBI WGS metagenome assembly CDZM01 (sample SAMEA3182087, study PRJEB8094) | gut metagenome | biome: human; feature: gut; material: Stool; isolation source: human stools | place: Canada | collected 2013-02-05
GTATAGGTATGCCTGTCCTTCACATAATAAGGGGCAACCTTATAAAACTTATTATAATAATAGCTCACCGGCGGGTTCTCCGCCCCGTCAATGGTCCCTGACTCCAGAGCCGTATAGAGCTCCGCATAAGCAATGGGCACTGCCTCCGCCCCCAGAGCTTCCACGGTATCGCCCATCATGGACGCCACCTGGACCCGGATTTTAAGCCCCTTCATATCCTCCAGCCTGCACACCGGTCTGTCGGTGGTAAAGAAGTTCCTGGCTCCTTCATCCAGATAGGCCAGGCCAATCATTCCGGTGCAGTCCTGGATATTATCCAGTATTTCCCTGCCCAAATCACTGCTGCAAACCTTCCAGAAGTGCTCCCTGTCCCGGAAAACATAGGGCAGCACCAGGGCAGACATCATGGGATTCCCGCTGTCCACCAGGGACATGCTGTTGCCCCGGTACAAATCAAGCGCCCCCATCTCCATGGACTGGTAACAGCGCGCATCGTCCCCCAGCTGTCCGGATGGATAGATTTCCACCATGACCTTGCCGCCGGTGAGTTCACTGACCCGGTCGGCAAAGTACTGGGCCGAATCCGTGAGCACATGGCCTTCCGGATTCACCTCGCCGTAACAGAGCACAATCTCCGGTTCATTGTCCGCACCCGCAGCCCCCCTATTTTCTAAAATACCGTAGCCGCCCGCCAGGCCTGCAATCAGCGCTGCGGCCGCAGCCCCTATCAACCACTGTTTTTTCAACACGTTCCTCCTGTCCCGGACCGGTCATTTTCCGAATTTGCACAAACATTACCGCCTGAACATCATTCCCTCTGAATCTTCATTTCCGAAAAAAACTCTACATGATACTTTAAATTATCCCCGTTAAAATTAAGCTGGCCCAGCTTTTCAAAACGCCTGGCTGCCTCTGAGGTCTTGACCCGTATACCTGGTATCTGGTTGATTCCCCGGATAATTGTCATCAGGCTGCGGCCAAAATTCAGTTTTACCGAAACATCCTGATACCCTAAAAGGGTCTCCAGCTCCTCAATCATCTCCGTAAGAAGCTCGCAGCTCAGGTCCTGGTCCTCCAGGGACAGGGATTTGATGATCTGTTCCTCCAGGCCGCAGATCCGTTTCATGCCCTCCGTCATGCTGTCAAAGGCAAGGCGAGCCTCCTGCGCGGAATACTCCCTGATAAAGGAAGCCGCCTCCCCATAGGCTTCCGTCAGCCGTTCCATGCCTTCATAAGCGCCGCTGACACCGCAGGCCACCGGGATTTTCCTCTCCTCTGCCAGGTAATCCCTTGCGCGGGTAATGCAGCCGGTCAGCTCCGTAAACCCATCCTGCTGCTGAGAATAGAGGCAGATCACCATCTGGTCCATCCAGATGCTGTTAAGCACCGTCACCCCTGCCATGTGAAAATAATTTTTCAGCACCTCCTGGGAAAATCCTCCCATGCTAATCAGGGCCGGACTGGAAATAAGCACTACCTTAAACCACCCCGGTCCCACTCCCCACATGGCAAACTCTTTTTCCAGTTTATCCCTGTCCCTGCGGCCAAAGAACACATCCCACAGCAAATCCTTTTCCAGATCCCGGTAAAAATCAAAGGCTGACTTTCCATCCTCCACCAGGTAATTGGAATAGGACAGCATGGACAAGGTATCCTCCCGTTCCCTTACCCTGGCAATGACCTTATCCAGTGTCTCCCGAAGCTCCGAGTCCAAATAGGGTTTCAGCAGATAATCCGTCACCCCCAGCTTGATTGCCTGTTTGGCAAAGGAGAAATCACTGTAAGCGGATATCAGCACAATCTGGATATCCGGATGCCTTTTGCGCACCTCCTCTGCTGTCTTAAGCCCGTTCATCCGGGGCATCTTGATGTCTAAAAGCACAATCTGGGGCTTGCATTCCTCCAGCTTCTCCATCAAATCCATACCGTCCACTGCCTTGTAGACAATCTCCAGCAAGCCGGGATAACTCTCCTTTATAACCTTCTCCAGATAATTCCGCTCATACTGCTCGTCATCTGCCAAAATTACACGCAACATAACCCTTTCCTCCTAATGCCTGTCTGATTTATAAAGCTTCAGCGTAATCTTCGTAATTCCCTCCGTCCGCTGGATATGCAGCACATCCTCCTTCCGGTAAAACAGCCTTAACCGTTCCTCCACATTTTTCAGGCCGATGGAAGTTTTGGGGATAGGCGTATCCCTGCGGGCCGGCTGGCTCGGATCCTCCGGAAAACCCACACCGTTGTCCGCCACCACAGCCTCAATATAATCCGGCTTCTCGGTAATCAGTATATCCACCTTCCCCCCGTTCACCCGGTCCTTCAGCCCGTGCTGGATACTGTTCTCCACCAGAGGCTGGATTGTCAGCGGAGGAATCATCACATCCTCGTCCATAAATGACTTGCGTACATCCAGACAGAAGGTCACCCTTCCCTTTAAATGCAGCTTCTGTATATACAGATATGACTGAAGCAGCTCAATCTCAGCATCCAGCGGAATGGATACCGTGTTGATTTCAATGCTGCTCCGCAGTATTTTGGAGATGGCCTTGACCAGCTGAATGGAGGTATCCCGCTCTCCCAGCTGGATACTGCGGATTACCAGGCTCAGGGTGTTAAACAGGAAATGGGGATTCATCTGCATCTGCAGCTCCCGGATCTTCGCCTCAGCCAGCCGTTCCTTCATCTGGTGTGTCTCATGCAATTCCGTAATCATGGTTCTGATTTGCCGCTTCATCTGGTCAAATGTGGCGGATACCTGGTTCAGCTCCGCATAAGGCGTCTCCTCGATATCCGCTGCCTCCAGGTTATTGTTCATAATTTCCCTGGCAGCGTCCGTCAGCCGTTTGATGGAATTCAGGATACTGGTGCTCATCTGATGGTTCAGCACCATGCCAAAAAGGCTGGCTGCCATGAAAAACACGATCAGGATGCTGTTTGTAAGTCCCAGGGTTCTGCTGTGGCTGGCAAAGGCAGTGTTCAGGTACTCCAGGTACTGGCTCATCAACTGGTTCAGGCACCGCTCAATCTCCAAATCCACCTCGTCCAAATCAGCCATCAGGCTGGGATAGTAGTCCCCGTCAGGCCGGATGTAGGACTCTGCCATCTCCCGCCTGTGCTCAGCCACCTGCCCCACAATCCGGTACATCATCTTGCACTTCCGGTCATTTCGCATCTTCTCATCCAGTCCCCGCAGCTGGCTGTCAAACAGCTCGCACTCGTCGTAGTACTGCTTAAGCATCCCCTCGTCGTGGCTCTTGCTGTACAGCTTAAAGTAGGTCTGTCTCCTGTTATTGATAGCCAGCAGCCCGTTTACCTGCTGGTAATCCTGTAAAAGCCCGTTGTAGCGGCGGGAGGATCCCACATTCACAAGGGCGTTGGATGCTATGAAGATAAAGGCCACCAGCAGCAGAATCACATGGTTCCTTGTCATTTCTTTTCGTATGGATTTCATGAATCGTTTCTCACTTTTCTGCGGGGGATTTTTCCCGGATGATTTTTCTTCTGAGGTTATTCTACAACGGCAGGGGAAGAAAAACAAGTCAGACTGAGTCTGACTTGCTGGGGCCTGTGTGGGGGCAGGTATAAACCTGCCTTATGCTATTTTGTCTGCCCCTATCTCCATCACATACGGCTGGATCCAGTAAAACGCAGCTCCCTGGAATTTCAGTGTTACTTCCGTATCGCCTTCCTCATAAAAAATCCGGAAACCGCTCAGAACGCCCTTCTCATCAAAATCATACCGTTCACGTTCCCATCTTCCCCATCTTAACTTTCTCTGGCAGAGCAGTCCCTTTAACGCCAGCTCCCTCTCTTCATGCACTGCCTCCACGTCGATGTACACAGCGGGTCTCTCTGTCACTTTGGCATTTCCCTGTCCGTCCTCTGATTCTATTGTCTGGGGCTTCATCCTGGTAATACCAAGAATACGCACAGAACCGTCTTTCCACGGAATGGTTTCCTCTAATTCTTTATAGTCCTCCGGGACAGGCAGGGTGACTGGCTCAGATTCCTCACTGTTCAAAAACGTGATTCCCGGAATATGAATCCGGAAAGACCCATTCTGTTCCTCCTGGGGAACATCGAACAGGCATCTGAGGCGCCGTCCGTATTGCTTTATATCCGACAGCCGGTAATGTCCCATATTGTCCCAATAAGGATTGGCAGACAACTCCTTTATTTCATACTGTCTGCCGCTGCCGGATATGGTTGGCATATCCAGGGGCGGTGTGTCCGTATCCAGGGACGGCGTTTTGTAACCAATAATTATGGACGGCCTTCCCTCATCACTGTACACATACCAGGATATCAGGATTCCCTCCTTTACCTTTTCCCCCATACTTATAATGGATATACCGTCATGGGTATCTATGCTTCCATTCTCCTCTTTTGCCAGTTCCTCCAGCGTCCCATATTCAGGCACACTTTTCAGGGCAAATTCCACAGGCTTTTCAAAATCAAAAAGCCGGATCGCATAGCCTGACAAAAGCTCTTCGCAGACAGGAGCTGATGGGAGCTCAAATCTTGCCTCTATGATATAACGGATGTTCCCATATTCCTCAAAATAAGCCGAATAGTCAGCATACACCGATTCCACAGGTTTAATTCCGCCTTCCGGAATGCCGGGACCTGTGAGGAACAGGCCTTCGCCTGATTTCCAAAGTTCGTCCTGATATTTCTCCGAAACAATCATGGTCCCGTCACTTAGCGTAAAATACCGGCTGTCTGCGGGAGGTTCTCCGCCTGCCGGGATTTTCTGTACTTCCCCATAGTCATCCAAAACCATACTCACAAGCAGCTCCTGCTTCTGGTGGAGGGCAGATGTCAGGGATATGGTCTTTTCCTTTTGGGGCAGCTTGGATTCAACTACAGCATCCAATTCGTATACCGGATATTCCGATTGAATGATTCCATATTTTGAGGCAAACTGATACGGCAGACCAGAGACCTGCCCCTGGGATTTGGGCACCTGGTTCACTCCCGGTTCCTGCTGCCCTTGCGTTTCCTGCTTCCCTTGCGCGTCCTCCTCCGTTTCCTGATTCACCTTTGATTCCGGCACCGGTTCCTGGGCCGTACCGGCCGCTGGCTTGGAAACATTCTCTTTCGTTCCAGAGCCCGCTGCCTCTCCCTCCGTTCCTCCTCCCAACCGGCAGCCGGACAGCAAAACAGCCAGCAGACCTGCTGTCATAAGAATAGATATTGTGCTTCTCTTCATGGCGAGTCCTCCTCTCTCCAATAAAATCCACATATATTTATCTGTTTTTATCATAACAGGGCTGCTGCCTGTATTTATTTCTTATTTCTTACATCTTACGAATATTAAGATTAACTTTAGCAGCTGGAAGCTCTCATGGTTCATGATAAACATTTCATTTCCAGCAATTTTTGTATATCACAGAAATGAGCTTCACCGGCAACGCGGTAGTGGATCCATCCGCCGTCACCACAAGGGTATTTGTTGTCGATACATTCCTGAGTTTCTTTCTCAACCTGGTCATATACCAAATGAAATTGTGCGTTTGACAACCGAATCATAACGGTAAAGGCGCCATTCTCCGCAAACACATTGCAAATCAGCTTTTTCTTCTTTCTATGGGCAACTGCCCAGCCATATTTATTCCCATAGGGAAAAGTAATCTCCTGCACAGTGCTGCATGTATCTGACAACCACTCATTGATTCGGATAAACAACTCCATACCTTTGCCGCAGTACGCGGCCATATCATCAAATGCCGGTTTATTCTGCTTGTCAAGCATTCTTTCATACATGGTAAACCTCCCTCTATCCCCTTTTCTGAAGCCATGATTATCAGCCCGGTTCTTTTGCGCCAATGGCGATAAGCATATGTTTCTTTGATTGTAATATCAGGGTGCGCTTCTGTCAAATGCAACAGCTTTTTTTCAATTGGCCGGCAAAAACGTAAGCACCAGCCGTTAGCCCGGGGTATCTATTCCAAAACCAGGCTCTCCAAAAAGCAAAAAGAATCTCCCAAAAGCCGCAGCTTTTAGGAGATTCGCTTTATAATACAATACACGCAGCATCTTTTCTATACTGATGTTACTGCACCCATGCCCCGCTCTCATCCACCCGCGAGCCATCCGGCGTGGTTGTGTTGGTCAGCATGGCGCCGTCCGCGCCCAGATAAAACCACTGGCCGTTTTCTTCCACCTTTTCCCACTGGTTCCTGGCCATGGCTCCGTTGGAGCGCAGGAAATACCATTTGCCGTTTACCTGGCGCCATCCCTTGGCCATATATGTATTGGAATCAATCCAGTAGGAAACACCGTCTGCCGTAACCCACTCATTGGCAGCCTTGGCCCCGTTATCCTTCACATAGTACCATCCATTGCTGTCCTGTACCCAGCCCTTGGCTGAGGATGTTCCCGGACCGGCATTTCCCATGCCGGAAGAACTGCCTGTCGTGCCTGCGTTATCTGAACTGCCTGTACTGCCAGCGCTGCCGCTTAAAGCACCTGCCTTCACCAGTTCATATCCGTAATCGAACAATGCCTTCGTATCCGTATAATGAGTCGATTTGCTTTTCATAATGACGGCAATCAATCTGACTCCGTCCTTCTCCACTGCTGTCACCAGGGTATTTCCCGCTTTGGACGTATAACCGGTCTTTCCTCCGATAACGCCCGGATAATACCTGGCATCGTTGGGGTTCAGCATCTTGTGTCCAATGGTCACGGTAAGCCCGGAAGGATTCTTTATGGTAGCAGGCAGCGTATACGTGCGCGTGGACGCCACCGTCTTCACCACATCATTCTGAAACGCCGCCCTTGCAATCAGAGCCATATCATGGGGTGTGGTGTAATGATTGGAGTCATTGAGGCCGTGAGGATTTGTAAAATGTGTATTGGTACACCCCAGGGCCGCTGCCTTGGCGTTCATCATCTCCGCAAATTTGGCATTGCTGCCAGCCACATGTTCCGCAAGGGCATTTCCCACTTCATTGGCTGATTTGAGAAGCAGGGCATAAAGACACTGGCGCACACTCATCACATCCCCTGCCGTCATATTGATGGATACAGCGCCCGCTTCCAGGTTCGTGGTAGCTGTTGCTGAAAATGTTACCTTGTCATCCAGACTGCAGTTCTCCGCCACCAGCAGGGCTGTCATCAGCTTGGTGATACTTGCCGGATAGAACTGTTTGTCCCCGTTCTTGGAAAACAGGACGGTTCCCGTGGCAGCATCCATGAGCACGGCTCCCTCCGAAGCTATCTCCGGCTTCTGCACGGAAGCTGCGGCCGTCTGGTCAAAGGTCCCTGCAGCCTGGCCGGCTGACGGATTCTGCGACGGACTTCCCGATAAAGAGGGGCTTTCTGACGGGGAGGGGGTTCCTGACGTGGACGGGCTCCCTGAGGTGGACGGGCTCCCTGAGGTGGACGGGCTTCCTGACGGGGACGGACTTCCTGATGAGGATGGCCCGTCAGATGAAATGACCGCTCCGTCACTTCCGGATTCCGAACCCGGTCCTTGGGACGATACCATCCCCTGGTCAGAGGTCTGGTTCCCGGACTGGAAGGAAGATACCTGGCTTTCTTCCAAAGGCGTGATGGCAGCCGGATTAGCTGAAGCTGCCGTACTCATCAACAGGGTACAGCTGGTGCATATACATAAAAATGATTTCCATTTCTTAAGTCTCATAATATCTCTCCCATACAGCAGGTCATTCTGAACAAAACTAGAGATATTATACCATACTTCATGGTTACAAAAAACATCTATTTCTGACGATAAACTTACGATATATATATTTTTTCTTTAATTGCACAGGCAGATTTTTTTCTTTCCATCCCCCCGCATTCCATTATACAGTGGTTCCCCATGCCTTCATTCCATTGTTTTACTATGCCTTATCCTGCCTTCCTGCCGGAATGTGTTTCATATCCGTTCCGGAACATGGTGCAGGAACACCTTAATTCACGGATGTCAGATCTCTATAAAATTCTATGTATCCGCATTCCGTGCATACATAAGCGATTGTTGGCCCCAGCTGGTTTTTAGAATCGGGAATACGGTCCAGTTCATCCACCCATACAAGGTGTGTTCTGATTCGGTTTATCTCCATCTGGCCTGAACATTTTGGACACCGCATATGCACTTACCTCCTTTGTCGTTTTTTTCATTATACGATGGTTTAGGTGAAAATAAAAGCCCCCTGGGCTGTATGCCCGATGTCCATCCACACTCCCTGTATCCTGTTATCTGCTATTTCTCCTGGCTCCGGCACAAATACCCCTCAATCATCTCCAGCTCATCCAGATATATACAATTTGGAATCCCGTGGTTTCTCACCGCCTCCACACACTGGCCAAGCCCCATCCACATGACGCTCTCCACCTCTTCTTTCTGAAGGGTAAGACGGTCTGCATCCACTGGTTTGCTGTACACATACACAGCACTGACTTCACTGTCCCTGAACATCCTCCCGTAAAACACTTCTTCCATATATCCCTTGTGATACCCGGCAAATTCCAGATCCTCCTCCCCGGCCTCAATTCCCAGCTCCTCCTTCAGTTCACGGATGGCGGACGGCAGGAATTCATCACCGGCCTGCACATGGCCTGCCGAGGAAATGTCATAACAGCCAGGATAGGAATCCTTTCCCCTGCTCCGCTTCTGCAGCAGAAGATCGTATGTTTTATCCTTATTTTTCCTCACAACCCATATATGGGCAGTCCTGTGGGGAACCCCGTCCATGTGGACCAGGCTCCGCTCCCGGACCACTCCAGTCTTCTTTCCGTCCGCATCCAGTACATCGAACAATTCCAACTGCTTTCCGTTCAGAACAGCCTCACTCAGCCGGTCTCCCTGGTAAGCCAGTTTCAGTGAAAAGAAGGGGGCATCCTCATTTAACAGCTTAAAAAAGATTTTATCCCCTTCCCACAGATTCAGGGACAGCACGTCCTCCTTCTTTACCCACTCCAGCGTACCCTCGTTGCAGGGAATCATTTCCCCCTCATATTTGTCCGCAGTATACAGACACATGTACTCTGTATCCCAGCCCTCCGCGATGAATGTGACCAGCCCCCTGAACCGCCAGGATGTGAGAGTAAGTCCTGTTTCCTCTCTCACTTCCCTGAGCAGGCAGTCCTCCGGGCTCTCGTCCCCTTCAAAATGCCCGCCCACTCCAATCCACTTATCCTTATTCACGTCATTCTTTTTGCTGATTCTGTGGAGCATCAGATATGCCCCCTCATTTTCTATATAGCACAGCGTTGTCAGCCTGCTTTTTTGTTCCATATGCCTGTCCTCCCGTTAAAACCCGCCCATGGCGGGCGATCTGAAATACCCGTCGGAGCAGCTCCGACGGGTATCATTATAAACCAATTCTTCTTATGCTTCAATCATTATGCCCGCATCCCTATTCTTCAATTGAATAGTTGGGAGCCTCCTTGGTAATATGGATATCATGAGGATGGCTCTCCTTTAAGGACGCAGCGGAAATCTTTACAAACTGGGCTGTCTCCTGAAGAGTTGTGATGTCCTGGGCGCCGCAGTATCCCATACCGGAGCGCAGGCCGCCTAAGAGCTGGAACACGGTATCCTCCACCATTCCCTTATAAGCCACGCGTCCTTCCACACCTTCGGGCACCAGCTTCTTTGCATCTGTCTGGAAATAGCGGTCCTTGCTTCCGTTTTCCATGGCAGCAATGGAACCCATGCCGCGGTATACCTTATACTTACGTCCCTGGTACAGCTCAAAGGTGCCCGGGCTTTCGTCACATCCCGCGAAGATGCTTCCCATCATACACACGCTGCCGCCTGCCGCAATGGCCTTTGTCACATCGCCGGAATACTTGATTCCTCCGTCCGCGATAATGGGTACGCCGTACTCCTTGGCAACGCTGTAGCAGTTCATCACCGCCGTAACCTGGGGCACGCCAATGCCTGCCACCACGCGGGTGGTACAGATGGAACCAGGTCCTATGCCTACCTTGACGGAATCGGCCCCAGCCTCAATCAGCGCTCTGGTGGCCTCTGCCGTGGCAACATTTCCAGCCACCACCTGAAGGTCCGGATATGCTTCCTTAATCATCTTCACGCAGCGGATTACATTGGCTGAATGGCCATGGGCGGAGTCCAGAACCACCACGTCCACCTTTGCGTCCACCAATGCTCCTACACGTTCCAGCACATTGGCAGTGATGCCAACGGCAGCGCCGCACAGCAGACGTCCCTGTGCGTCCTTTGCGGACAACGGATACTTAATCTGCTTCTCAATGTCCTTGATGGTGATAAGGCCTTTCAAATTGAAATCATCGTCCACAATCGGCAGCTTCTCCACTCTTGCCTTTGCTAAAATGGCCTTTGCTTCCTTTAAGGTTACGCCCTCCCTGGCTGTAACCAGGTTCTTTGTGGTCATGCACTCCTTGATGGGACGGTCAAAATCCTCCTCAAACTTTAAATCACGGTTGGTAATAATGCCCACCAGCTTCCTGCCCTCTGTGATGGGAACGCCGGATATGCGGAATTTTGCCATCAGATCGTTGGCATCCTTAAGAGTGTGCTCCGGTGAAAGGAAAAATGGGTCTGTGATAACACCGTTTTCAGAACGCTTAACCCGGTCCACTTCCTCGGCCTGGGCTTCAATGGACATATTCTTATGAATGATACCGATACCTCCCTGCCTGGCCATGGCGATGGCCATGCGGTGCTCTGTTACCGTATCCATGCCGGCGCTCATAAGCGGGATGTTCAGTTTAATCTTCTTTGTCAAATGTGTGGTCAGGTCTACCTGGTTGGGAATCACTTCTGAAAATGCCGGTACCAGAAGTACATCATCAAAGGTTATGCCTTCGCCGATAATTGTACCCATTATAAATTTCCTCTCTTTCTGCGTGTATGATTTGATATGTTTTGTCAGAATATTGATAGTCCGTGAACTGTCCGTTTCTTATTAGTATCTTATACTAGCAAATTTTATCTGGCTTGTCAAACCAAAACAGAGAGAAATATTCATTGATTTTACTAATAGGGTTCCATCAGCCATTCTAATATCCCCCTGCGGCTGTCTGCCAGCAGGTTAGTACTGCCAGCTCCATATCAGACAACCTTATCCGGGTTCAGGATCAGATTGGGATCAAAGGCCTTTTTAATCCGCCTCATCAGGCCAATCTGCGTGTCCCCCAGCTGTTCTTTCAGATATTCCTTCTTGGCATACCCTATGCCGTGTTCCCCTGATACTGCCCCTCCATATTCCCGCGCCCTTGCGTACATCATCTCAAAGCCCAGACTCAGTTTTTCTTTCCACTCATCCTCTGCCAGGTCATCCCGGCAAAGATACACATGAAGGTTTCCGTCGCCTGCGTGGCCAAAGCTGGGAATCCGCAGATTCAGTATCCCGGCCACCTCATGGGTGTATTTGATAAAATCCGCCACCCGGTCCCTAGGCACCACCACATCACACTCATCCATCTGGGTGGTGGACGCCTTGATTGCTTCTAAAAATGCCCCTCTGGCGTTCCACACGCTCTGTTTCCTCTCCTGTGTATCCACGATGAACACGTCCAAAGCCCCGTGTTCCAGGCACAGGTCCGCCACCTCCTGGTACTCCGCCCGCACCTGCTCTGCATTTCTTCCGTCAAATGTGAGCAGGATATAGGCGTCATTCCTGGTATCCGGGAACCGTTTGCCCAGATATTCCTCCGCAAACAGGATGGTCTCCCGCTCCATAAACTCAATGGCCGTGGCCTGTATCTGCGCTTCCACAATCACCGGCACCATCTCTATGGCCTGCTCCATATCTGCAAATGGAACCAGAAGGCTCACTGTCTTCCCAGGAAGGGGAACCAATTTAAGCACGGCCCGGGTGATGACCCCAAGTGTTCCCTCAGATCCAATCATCAGATTTAACAGACTGTATCCGGAACTGTTCTTAACCGTCTTACCGCCAAATTCCACCACCTCGCCTGTGGGCAGCACCACTGTCAGCGCCCTCACGTAATCCCTTGTGACGCCATATTTTACGGCCCGCATTCCGCCTGCATTGGTGCTGATATTTCCGCCTATGGTCGCTGATTTCTCACCTGGATCCGGAGGATAAAAAAGCCCGTTTTCCTCCACGTACTGCGCCAGATCCATTAAAAGCACCCCCGGTTCCACTGTCACAGTAAGGTTCCTGCGGTCCAGCTCCAGAATATGGTTCATCTGTGTGGTCTCCAGCATAATGCCTCCGTGGATAGCGACAGCCGCCCCCACCAGCCCTGTGCCGGAGCCTCTGGTAACCACGGGAATTCCCTCCCGACTGGCATAGGCCATGATGTCCGAAACCTCTCCGGTGGACAATACCCTTACAAGGGCTTCGGGAGCGCGCTCCACTCCCCCCAGCTCATCGTGGCTGTAATCCTGGCTTATATCGGATCCGGTCAGGACCCGTCCGTCCTCTGTCACCTTTTTCAAATAAGCGATATCCCTCTCATCCAGTTTCCTGTACCCCATCACGTACCCTCCTTAACCGTCTTAAGCAGCCGTGGAAGTATCTCATACCAGTCCCCCACCAGACCGATTTCCCCCATTGATATACTGGTTATAATCTATAAACCAGCGCTGTATTGTATCCATAACAGTGATTAGAGTGCCTGATACCACCATAATTCACACAATGCAGTGCACACCAACAGAAGCGGAGGGGTTTTGTATGAAACTGGAAAACATCTCAGATGTAAAAGCTTTTTTTGAAGCAGTGGACCAGTGTAAAGGAAAAATCGAACTGGTATCTCCGGAGGGCGACAGGATTAACCTAAAGTCAAAGCTATCCCAGTATCTTTCCATTGCCAATATGTGTTCCAACGGATATATTAAGGAATTGGAATTAGTGGTTCATGAAAAAGAGGACATGGACCGGCTGATAGAATTCATGTTAAGCGGTGAAAACCTGAAATAGAGCAAAATAAAAAGACAGGCCGCCGGGACAGCTGTTATTCCGCTGTCCCCGGCGGCCCGTTCTCTCCCGACCTGCCCTATATGCCCATTGCCCTACATCACAAGCTTTCGCGGAAAGGTTCTGCGCATGGCTCCTATCATTCTCTCATTTGGTTCAATCAGTACCTTAAAATGGTCCGGACCCTTCTGGTATATAAGGGCGTACACCTTGGCATCCTTCCTGCCGGACGAAAAATCCTTTATCTTTATGCCCTGCTTCTCATAATCCTTAAGCACAAAGGAATCTGCCGGCGCCACAATCTGGATGTCATCCTTCTCACAGTCAAATATCTTCTTTCTCTTTGCCTTTCCCAGGATACGGTCCACCGACAGACCGCCCTCTGCAAACAGATATTCAAACTCCACACTCAGGTTCAGGAACACAAAATAGGTAGCCACACCTGCTATGGTCATAACAATTACTCCAAACACAGTCTGCAGCGCTGAAAGGACGGAAAATATACAGACCACAATCATGAGTATTTTTACAGGAACGGCATATGCCGGATCTTTTCTCTTCACAAGCCACTCTACATAGTTATCATCGTTCATAATGTCTCTCCTTTATCATTTTGCATATTACACATTATACAATACTTTATCCCATTTTTCCAGTCATATCATTCTTATGCCGGAGGAAAGAAAGAGCCTGCTCCATATTTTCCACGGTCCTGTGATTGATAAAATGTTCAATCTTTTCCACCAGCTCCAGTTCATCCTCCGTATGGTTGAGGGTACAGAAAAAATCCTGGAGCACCCGGTGTCTGTGCAGCAGATACCTACCCTCCTCATATCCCTTATCCGTGACCATGATGGAGCCGTATTTCTTGAAATCAATATATCCGGCTTTCCTCAGATTATCCAACATTTTTGAGGCGGATGAGGGCCGTACGTGAAGGCTGGCAGCCAGGGAACTGACACGGATGGGTTCCCCCTCTTCCTCCATTCTGCACACCATCTCCAGATAATCCTCCATGGATGAAGTCATCTCATCGGAAGCAGAGCGTTCATATCCTTTCATGGTATAGAATCCATCTTTATCAGTAACCAAAGTGTCCCTCCTGTAATACTATATGAGTAAGAAAAAGTTTCCCTATCCTAAATCTATTGCGAGGTATTGTAATTATGAAAGAATTTCTATGTTTGAATGATATAAAACCCGGAAACCGGGCACGTGTAAAAGAGCTTACTTCCACAGGCAGCATACGCAGGCGTCTTCTGGATATCGGCCTGGTTGAAAATACGGAGGTGGAGTGCCTTGGGCAAAGCCCTCTGGGAGACCCCTGCGCCTACCTGATTCGCGGTGCTGTCATCGCCATACGCTCAGAGGACTGCCGCGGGATACTGGTTCAGCCCTGCACTGGTTTCAGCGAGCAGGAGGTAATGGAGGGCTGCACCAGCCTGTGAATTATCTCCCCAAAAACAGCTGTCGTAAGAAACATCATCTGACTCAGGTCAGATATGGAATTGCCTAATAAAAAAAGAAAAAGGAGTATTAAAATGGGTCTGACCAAACAATCCGTCGGAATGGGAGCTGTGGATTCCGGACTGGAGATAAAAAAACAGACACCTGATGATAAAATAATCGCCATAGCAGGCAACCCCAATGTAGGTAAAAGCACCCTTTTCAACAATCTCACGGGAATGAACCAGCATACCGGAAACTGGCCTGGAAAAACCGTGACCAATGCCCAGGGCTACTGTAAAACAAAGGAGCACAGCTACGTGCTGGTAGATATCCCCGGCACCTATTCCCTCATGGCCCACTCCGCGGAGGAGGAAGTGGCCCGCAACTTTATCTGTTTTGGCGGAAGCGACGGGGTTGTGGTTGTGTGCGACGCCACCTGCCTGGAGCGCAACCTGAACCTGGTACTTCAGACCATGGAAATATCGGACCGGGTCCTGGTATGTGTGAACCTGATGGACGAAGCCGCCCGCAAGAATATCACCATTGACCTGAAGGGGCTGTCGGAAAAGCTGGGCGTACCGGTGGCCGGCACCATTGCCAGGAAAAAGCGAAGCCTTGACCAGCTGATGAAACAGCTGGATGACCTGGTGGAAGGTACACAAACCGCCTCTCCCTACCAGGTGGAGTACTCCCCCATTATTGAACAGGCCATCGCCATGGCAGAGCCTGCCGTAAAGGCCAGGGTGGAGGGAAAGGTCAGCTCACGCTGGCTCACCTTAAAGCTTCTGGACAGCGACCCGTCCCTTATGAAAGAATTAAGGGAATATCTGAATGAGGATATACTGGAAGTGCCTGAGATAAGCCTTGCCCTGTCACAGGCCAGGGAGCATCTGGCCAAGTACGGCATTACCAATGAAATTCTAAAGGACCGCATCGTGGCTGCCCTGGTGGCATCGGCAGAAAAAATATGCCGTGATACGGTCCAGTTCCACAAAAACGGCTACAATGAGGGGGACCGTAAGCTGGATAAGATTCTCACCAGCCGGTTTACAGGCTATCCCGTCATGATAGGAATGCTGGCCGTGGTATTCTGGCTCACCATCACAGGCGCCAATTACCCCTCCCAGATGCTGGCGGACGCCCTGTTCCGCCTCCAGGATCAGCTCACCAAAGCCTTCATGGCCGCGGGCGCCCCCCAATGGCTTCACGGGCTGCTGATATTGGGAGTCTACCGGGTCCTGGCCTGGGTTGTCTCGGTAATGCTGCCGCCCATGGCTATCTTCTTTCCTCTGTTTACCCTGTTGGAGGACTCGGGTTATCTGCCCAGGATTGCCTATAACCTGGATAAACCATTTAAGAGCTGCCATGCCTGCGGCAAACAGGCTTTAACCATGTGTATAGAGTTTGTAAACTTGCAAATTTATTTCTTCCATATTTATAATCTCATGTATCCTTATCCGTCCCGTATTCCTTCCCTGCCGGGTGGGATGAAAAGGACATAAACGATTTTATTCTTTACATCGAGACTGGCGAGGAACAATACAAACCACAGCAAAAAAAATAAGCCTACTGAATAGGCTTAAGGGAATGAACCAAGGGAGGGCGGGCTTGCCACCGCTCCCCCGATTCAAAATTAATTATAACATATCCGGACCACCAATGCAATTCGATGGTCCTTTTTCAACTCAAAACTCACCTATGTACTGCTCCCCATCTGGCGCTACATACATAGCGCATTCCAACGGATGCCCAGCCCGTGGCTCAAAATAGTAATCCTTGCCATCAATTACATGCCAATTAGTGAGTGCGTATCCGTCAGGATTGAAATAATACTTATGATGGTTTATAATCTGCCAACACTCCTTGTAATACTCTGTGGTGCTGTATGCATACCACCAGCCATTACTATCATGGTGCCAGCCCACCTCATACTCCGGCTGCTCTACCAGCGACCAGTCAGGACGTCCATATCCGTCAATCCTGCTGTTATCTAAGCTGTACTCCTTACAGCATACTGCTCCGCCATTGGCAACCACCTCGCTGCCGTCACTGGTGTTGCCCTCAATGGTCCTAACCTTGGTCATGGTGACCTCATAGACGATGCCTGTATGACAGATGCGCTGGGAGTTTTTAAAAAATATCTGGTCCCCTGGCTGTGGGCTGTCCTTGTGATACTGTCCCTTGGTTTTATAATACTGAGCCGATGTAGGGGTGTAGGCGGAGAATCCACCACCCAGAAGCTGCTGCGCCGCTACCCGGCCAAAAGCCTGCACAAAACACCAGTCCACAAACATGTCACACCACGGCTGCCCCTGGAGAGATGGGTACAGGTCCCTGGCATACTTTGTATAATTGCTGCTGCCAGCATTCGCGGTCTTGCTGTCAAGTTGGATGTTACTACGTTTCTCCAGATATCCAATCTCATTCTTTGCAACATTCAGTAATTTATCTATTGATTTCATAAAGCCTCCAATCAAAAAAATAAGGCCCGGGACTATTCCCAGGCCATGATAAGTTGCGATATCGCAACAAATTACTGTCTACCCTCTATGAGCTGCTTAAACGCCTGGTGCAGGCCCGTACTTGCCAGCCCGCTAAAGGCCCCGGCCAAGATGATATCCGGGCTTACCCCGCCCATAATCCAGATGTTAAGGGCCGCGCCCAGCAGGGCCACCATGGTGGGGATGTATTTGTTATCCAGGTCTTTCACCCACTTTTTGGCTATGTAGCCTGTAATCAGGCAAATTCCCACAATGACCACCACTGTGTAATTGCTAAAAAACGATAAATCCATACTCTATACCTCTCTTTCTGCCGGTTCTTCCGGCATCTTCATAAGCTTGTCTTTCAGTTCTGTTGCCACATCATTACCGCCCAGGACATGGTATGCGTCATACATCCGCTTAACATTCTCTTTACCATATATCGGGCAAAATGTCTTATCCTGATAATGATTGTAGGCCTGTATGATACGGTCCCTCAAAAGTGCCTGCATACCATCATGGAGGGCCGCTGTCTTTACGGATTCCTCTTTTTGTCTTTTGAGTATCTGCCGGTACCCAAATCCTAAAAGAGTGGAGATGGCTACAAACAACCATTCCACCCAATGAACACTTATGTATTGTGCTATCACACCCATGATGTCTCCTTACTTTGTGTAGTCCTCTCCGGTAATCTCCTTGTAGTCCGCCTCGGACAGTTTGCCCGCGGCCACCAGGGCCTTAAGCCGGTCAATGTCCCATAATCTTGGGTAATACTTTTGCGCCAATCCTTTCACGTCCATGGTCTCACCTCCTCCTATAAATCAATACCGGCCATAATAGCCACGTAATCAATGTCAGCCGTATTCTTTTCCACCTGTGCGGCCACACCCGGCTGAGATAGCGTTAGGAGCGCCACACGGCCATATACGGCCTCGGCGGTAACGGTTCCGTCATCCCCGTACTGCTCCGGGGAAATGAGATAGTTGTCATCAATACTCTTTGGGTTATCCAGCACCGTATAACCATCGTATACGGCCAGGGTGCTGCCATCCCCGTTGACAGTCTTAATCTGCTCCGTGGATGCCGCATCCGCAAACACGGTCACGATGTCCTCCAATGGCTCCTCCGCCTGAAAGATAAGCCGCAGAGTGCTGGGCGTGGAGGACGTGCCGCCGATGACCAGCGGATATTCCTTCCCATTTTTCAATACAATTTTTTCATTCATACATTTTTCCTTTCTGCCCTTCCGGGCAATAAAATAAGCCCCTGGTTTAGGGACTTGGCTTGCGGGTTACAATTTTGGGAATAGGAAGCTCATTCTTTTACTCTCTGTTTTTTTATCCCCCTTTATGGTAAAATCCAAGTAGGAAGGGGGTGAAAATCATGTACTATATTTGCGCTACATATGACGATGGAAAATTTGTGGAATGTAATAACGTTACATCAATCTCTTTTAACGGAACAAGTAGTCTTATAACTGTATCCGAAGAGAATCTCTTAACACAAAATATTCCATCAGGCAAAACATTGTGGGTGAAAACGCAAAATGGTTCTTATACCGTTCGCGGCGACGGATTGCGTGTCATCGAAATAAGGAAAGAGTAACTCTACACAATCACCTCAATGCAAAACTCAGCATTGGGGTGACTCTTTTTTATTACCTCAATCACTTCTAATGTTTCTTTTATTTTATCTGAACTTCCTACCTTAATTGTAATCATTATTGGTTTCATAATTCCTCTCTTTCTGCTGTTTCAAGGACAGCTCCTATATTATTCAAAATAGGGACCTGATTTGCAGGTTACGATTCATGTTCTTTTCATTCAAAATAGCAATTTAGAGGAATTAGATAATAAAGTAAGTCTTATGTATATTCGTACACCAGCAACTATAACATTACCAAATCGTGATATGCTCTTGGTATGTGCGAAATACGATTATATATCATCTGCATCCTATGCCTATCACATGGGAAATCCTATAGTTACATTATATAACAATGGTTTCTCAAGTAGCGTTCCGTCTGTCGCTGTATCTGGAAATGATATTACGATAACTTTCGAAAAAACTTACTTCCATCTATTTGCAATTTTTCCGAAAGTATTATAAATAATCATTTTACAACAGCAATCCATGTAACGTCTGGGGCAAAAGTCTCAGAGTATGCATTTGCGATTCTTAATTTAAATCCGGTTGTTGTTACATCCCATACTATCGGTGCTAAATATCCATAATTAGGGTTTGTTGTGCCAGAATGAAGAGTTGCAACAACTTCAGGGATTTTAGGGAATCTTTTATCAAACATAATATCGTATTCCACAACGCTGTTTCCCTTTGCGCTAATACCAGTTTTTGTACCGGCTTGGGTATTTTCACTAAGTTCCTCTAAATTGCTATCTATGCTATCTTTTACCTGCTTAAGGTACGCGCTGGATGGGACCGTATTTGCAGCCGTGGACTCCACCTGTACGATGGCAGTTTTTTTAAGATAATCCGCCAATTTCGTGGTAAGGGCTGTATTGCTTACCAGCTCCAGAGCAACCTTACGGGCCAGCGCATCCAGCAGGGCCTGGGCATTACTGTCCGCTCCGGCAGCCACGACAAGCCCCTGTGTATCTGTTGCCTTAACGGATGTTGCCGTACCGTCAAATCCCCCCATTCCCGCAGCAATATCCTCCGCCGCTTTCGCACTTGCAGCCGCATCTGCCGCGCTCCCGGATGCGGCGGACGCAGAGTCCGCCGCCGCGGATGCAGACCCCGCTGAGGCCGTGGCAGATGCCTGGGCAGATACCTTTGCGGCATTGGCCGCCTGCAGGGTCGTATTGGCCTCTGTGATGGCTTTCTGTACCTCCTCCGATGCCTTAGTGGCTTTCTGGCTCGCTCCGTTGGCAGTAGTCACTGCCTCATCCACATGGGTTGTATTAGTCTCAACCTCATCGTTGACCTTCTCGGCCAGGGATATCATACTTTCCCGAACATCCCTCCCATACACTGCAGCCCGGAAATCATTAATCTCTTTACTGATATCGGCCATTGTTTATCACCTCTTTCTTCTTTCCTTGTTAAACGGTCTATCCGCTTCTGCTGGGCCTGTATTGCACCGGTCAGAAGGGCAATGTAATTCATATAAGGGATACAGTAATACCCATCCTTATCTATGGATGTCAATGGCAGGTCAATTCCCAGCTGTTTCTGCAGCTTCTCCACGTCCTGGGCCACAAATCCCATCATCGGTTCCCCAGTCTCTTTCATTACATATATTTGGGGGTTCAGCCCAAGTACCAGTGCCAGAGCCTGCCCATCCTTTAAAGGTCGTATTCTTTTCTTCTTTCGCCGGTCAGACGTCTCATAGAATGACCCGTGGAAATCACCCATGAAACTGCCGTGGACATAGCTGCCTGTACTATACATACCACCTATGTTAAACGATGCTCCGCTGGCCATTATTTGGTCCGCAACCCGGAGCGTATTGACATTAATCAGGTTGGCTCCCACCGTTGTATTATTACTTGTACCGTCAAGAGTAAGAACGCCTCCAGATGTCAGCTTGAATCCTGGCAGCGTGATACTGCCTGATGTCATGTTGATGTTACCATCATTGATTGTTATACCATTCTTATTGAAACGCGCCAGTTCCTTTCCGTCAACATTTCGGATTATCAGGACACCATCCTTACCAGGTCCGGTACCTCCAAGCTCCAACGTCCCTCCACGGATTCGGTCCGCCAGCATCTGACCGGCAGTGATAAAATCAGCCACCAGGTTCCCGTCTATGGTCCATGCATTCTTATACGGCCCATTGATTCCGGTTGTCGAAAAGCCGATGCCGTTCTGATTGAACTGGATTACATTTGTAGCGGTCTCCTTATCCGGCGTGTTCATGATGAGGATACGCCACGGTGTGGTCGTATTCCCAGTATCAGGCTCTATGTTGTCAATGACGACATAGCCTCCCTTACCTCCCATTATGAGCTGTGTGGCATTCTCCACCCTGCGGTTAATCTCCTGAGCCGCATCTTCTGCCACTTTCTCAATGCGCTCAGATACAGCTGTCTGGTTCTTGACCGTGGTGCCGGTCAAGGTCTCAGTCTGCCGCCCCAGTGTGATACTACCCTGGCCAGGGTCAAGCAGATTGACTTCTCTCCGTGTAAGCAGGAACTTCTGATTGATTCCATGAGGTCCGCTGGATACATCCGTCCAGAATCCTAATTGAAATTGTTGTACGGTGCTGTCTATGGCTGCCAGGTCCACAGCAGATACTTCCATTGAGGCAGGAAGGGTTGAAGCCTCTTTGAGGTATTCCCTGGCCTTAGCAAGTAATATACCAGGTTCCGTCACGTCGTCCCATTTCTGATATCCCCATATTCTCCCGTACAGCTCCACGGCTTCCGCGTTCTCGATGTAGTCTACACCTCCATTAACGGATGTGATATCCACTGCCCTGGACTGTGTCTCCCCTGACTCATCCTTGTACTCCACATCTGCCCCCTGGGGAATCAGACATGTTATAATCTGCGTGGCATCAACATAGTGTGTCAAATCCAGCAGGTTCTCCCCGAACCGGATTACCTGGCTGTTAATCCCGCCATAATCCCACAGATAGTCCAAATAACGCACTCCTGCCTCATGCCTGATACGGAGATAGCCCCCAAACGATTCCGGCAACTGCCTCAATAGTGTGAGCGTGTCTGAAAAGCCCTGGACGGTCCACTCTTTGTATCCGCCATCCCCACTCACCACTATATTACCTTTTTTTATCTGCCGGCGGGCGTCCACCTGGCTGTTATGTACGTCAAGAAGCTGTCTTATGTATCCGTCTATCCCTCCGGTATACGTAAAGGGGCGTTGCTGACTATCCAGAAGATACGTCAGCTCTCCCTCACAGGTAATCGCGACCATATTATCAAAGTCTTGTTCCGGTCTCCACATCCGGCCACAGAATACACATGCGCCATCATCATAAACAATCACCTCAGACGTCAGGACTTTCAATTGCTTATAGTATGGATGCCCTTTGTACACCCGGAATGTGAAAGAGCCGGCGCTTCCCATCTCCTGGGCAAGCACTGGCTCAAATATCCGGAGCGTATCATCAAGCGGCTCGTATATGGGGTATTCTCCATTCATGTTTTTTACATATACCCGATACATTTACAATATTCCTCCCCTGTACGATATGGTAACCGTCCCGGTCCCGGTGAACATGAGCACGTTCTCCCCTTCCTTTATAACGATGTCGTATATCTTATTCGTTCCTTGTTTCAGTTCATAGTCCTTGCCGTCATAGCTCACCGTCATAGCAGCTGATACCGTAATTTCAGGAATAACCCATCTCTGCGTGCCTGGGACGTTAAGGGACAGGCTGCCATTCACCTCCAGTTCCTTATAATCACGGATTACCCCTTTCTCGAAGGAGAATGAATCCCATAACCAGTCCTCGTCTGACGCCGTAAGCTCATACTTATAAGGGTCAGCATTCACGCTGATGGTGAAGGTCCCCAGGGTCCTTGCTCTGGAATATTCAGATACTGTCATGCGCCCGGCATAATAGTACATCGGGTCATCATCGAATATCAGTTTTCCTTCCCTGCCGTGGAAATTTCGTAAGATTTCCGAAAACACCTCCGGCCACTTGTCCATGGAGTACCCGCATCCAAAATTAAGAGTAATTACCCTCCGCTCATATATAATCCGGCCCGCAATCGCTGTGGAGAGGTCCAGGGAGCCGTCGGCCCCCGGAACATCCTGATAGATTGTCTTTGGCACTGGCGGCTGAACACAATGTCTGTTTGCCAGTGCCATCCCATAGGTTGACAGCATGTCAATGCCGTTTATGCTCACGCTTTGATGTATCATCCTATCCGCTCCTTAAGGGCCTGTACCTGGCCCAATTTCCGGTCCATTTGTCCCGCGGTCTTGCCCACCAGGGCCTTCCCGTCCATCATGACATACTTTTGGGAAGCAATGTCAGGAAGATATGCCTCCAACAGGGAAATGACCCGCTGTGTGACTCCGCTGTTCTGTTCCCCGCCGCCTGACATATCCATGGTCATGACGTCCATACTCCCGGCCAGGGCTGCCATCTGGTCTGTTACGCGCCACATGTTCCCTCTTATACCTTCTTCCAATCCCTGCATCATATGAGGCATCCATTCCTCGTAATAGCGGAGCGGCCCTTTTTCCGGCCGGGTGAAATGCAGATAATCAGAGACCGTGCCCGCCACACTCCGGCAGGCTTCCGCTATTTCAGAAGTTTTACTCTTAATCCCAGCGACAAAACCTTTCATCATATCTCCTGACCAGGTTTCAGCCAATGGGGTAAGTCCCTCCATTATAGATTGCGTTTTATTGGCCACATCTGTCATCGCATCAACGACTTCGCCCTTCCCGCCATCAATTCCCTCTGCCAGTTTTCTTGCGTATTCCCCTCCAGCCGACCGATATCCGTCATTACTTTCTGCGGCAGCCGCAAGAGAGTTCTTTCCCACTGTCTCCCTTATAACATCAGGTAGTCTATCTAGTTCTTCCTTACTTCGGTCAACCAATACCTTCATTTGGTCAACATCTGCCTGCACTACACCCGGCGCTCCTGCCTCTACAGCTGCTCGCATAGCCTGGTATTTGTCAGTAAAGTCTTGCACCTGTCGCTGCAAGGATGCCTCTGTTGATGATTCCGCCGTCTGAAAACTATTGCTTGCCATTAATACAGCATCAGCCAATAGTTCTTGATTATCCTTTGCCGCAATCAGCATATCCTGATTGCTCATAACAGTCTTATATCCGACATAAGCTGTTTCTGCGTCCAGCAGTGTCTGGTCCAATTCAGACAGTTTAGCCTCGTATCCTTTAGTAGTTTCCGATGCTTCCTTTACTTTCTCAGCAAGATATGCCGATTCGTTGGAAAGTCCAAGCATGTGAACAATTCCGCTTTCTCGTAGAGCATTGAGGTCTTCTTGAAGTAACGCTTCCCGACGTTGCGACTCCTCTAATTTTTTGGTTGTTTCTTCTACATCCTTTTGTGCATCATTGTATTTCATGAATGCATCTGTCCTATTTTTTAGTGCTTCGGCGTAAGCTTCTGCATTAGCATCCATTAACGCATTTGCCTGTTTCTTGAGAATCAAGTCGTCAATACTGTCACACATATCTTTGTAGTTCTGTATCTGATTTCCAGTCAACTCATATTCCTGCCCTAGAGCCGTTGATAATTCTCCCAGAATATACTTTGCCCGTTCTTCGTAGCCCGCTTTTACATTTCCATTCTCATCCGTAATTTCCTGCAGTTTGCTAAACAGCTCATGCTCCTTTGTTGCTTCCGCTTCCACACTATTAACAGCATCCATACGACTTTGGTTCATGAGCTCATATGAGCTGTATAATTCATCTATCATCTCCTTATGGTGCTGTTCCTGGTCAGTAAGCTCTACGGCTTTATCATAATATTCTTTGGTTCTCTCTTTCGCGTCATATGCTGCATAAGCAATTGCTCCCAGGGCAGCCGCGGTCAACATTATGGGTCCCCCCGCCGCCGATAATCCAGCCAGCATGGGACCAAGCGCAGTCACTGCACTCATTACCGCTCCGATACCTGTTGATACCTTCCCAATAGCAATCAATAAAGGCCCTATTGCGGCCACAATCAGTCCAACCGTAATGACAGTCTGCTTCTGTGAATCCTCCAGTTTATTAAACCAGTCCGTCCACTGCTGTATCTTTGCCACAAGCGCCCGTATTTTAGGTATCAGCGCGTCACCAATCGCGATTGCTGCCTCCTGCAGCTGGCTTTTGAGGATGGTCAGCTGTCCGTTGAGATTGTCCTGCATGGTTTCCGCCATATCCTCCGCCGCGCCCTCTGAGTTGGCTATGGCATCCGACAGTTTCTTGTAGTCATCCTCGCTGGCATTGATAATAGCCAGCATACCGCTCATGGCCTCCTTGCCAAACAGGGTTGCCGCCGCTGCGGACTGCTGCTCCTGGGTAAGCCCTTCAATGGCTTGGGTCCCCAGAGCAAGGGCAAGGTTCTGGGCTACCTGTGCTTTGTTGGTCTTTTTGGTCACCTTGATTCCCAGTTTGTCCATTGCCTGTTTCTTAAACTGTGCCTCAGACATGTCCTTTATCTGCTCCTGGCCAGCATACATGGCAAGCTGAAAATACTTTTCTTCCTCTGATAATCCCTTAAGCGTGTCCCCGTACCCATCTGCAACGGCCTGCTGTTCCAGGGTGGCCAGACGCTGGGCCTTCTGTTCCTCCGTGGTTACAGCAAAGGATTCACGCAGAATCTTCAATGTTTCATCCAGGGACTTCATGGTTCCGTCCTCATTGGCAATCTCAATCCCCAACTCCATCATGACGCCTTCCATGGCTTCGGTCGGCTTGACCATGTTGGTGATGGCACTTCTTAGCTGGGTACCGGCCTGGCTGGCCTTGATGCCACTGTTGGCCATCAGTCCGACCGCCAGGGCAGTATCTTCCATGGAGTATCCCAGGGAGCCGCAGACCGGAGCGACGTATTTAAATGTCTCTCCCATCATTTCCACGTTGGTATTCGCATTGCTGGAGGCCGCCGCCATAACATCGGCCAGGCGCCCGGCATCCGCTGCCGTGTATCCCATACCGGTAAGGGCGTCCGTCACGATATCGGATGTGGTCGCCAGGTCTGCTCCGGATGCGGCTGCCAGATTCATGATACCGCTGATACCGTTCAGCATATCGTCTGTTTTCCACCCGGCCATCGCCATGTAACTCATGGCGTCTGCGGCCTCAGATGCGCTAAATTTCGTCTCTGCGCCCATCTCCCTGGCCTTGTCCCTTAACTGGTCAAACTCCTCACCTGTGGCCCCGCTGATGGCTGACACATTAGACATGGACTCGTCAAAGTCCGCCGTCGTCTTTACTGCGGCGGCCCCCACGCCGGCCACAGCGGCCGTGACCGGAAGCAGTTTCTTCCCAGCGCCTTCTATTTTCTGTCCGACCTCCTGGAACTTGTCGCCGGCCGCACTAATCTGCTGCAACGTTGTATTGGCCTTCCCGGCCTGGTCCTCCAGGGACTTAAGCTGCTGCTCCGTTTCAGCAATCTCCCTCTGCAGGGCGTCATACTGCTCCGGCGCTACCGGGTTCCCGAATTCATCCGATACTTCCTTAGCTGATTTCTGGAGTGTCCTTAATTCGCTGGAAGTTTTCTTGATTTCGTCCTGCAGGGCATCGTACTTCTCCTGTGATATCTCTCCGTTTGCCAGCTGCACATCGGCGTTCCTGGACTGTTCTTTTAGGTCTCCCAGTTTCTTTTTGGTCTCATCTATCTGTTTCTTGATTGGGTCATACTTTTCTTTCCAGGCATCGTAATTCGAGGCCGATTCCGTCACCTGCTTATTTGCCTCTTTCAGCGTATCCAGTTTGCCCTTGGTCCCCTGTACCGCTTCCGCAAGGAGCTTCTGCTTCTGCCTCAGCAGCTCTGTGTTGGTCGGATCCAGTTTCAGCAGTCTCTCCACATCCTTAAGCTGGCCTTGTGTGCTGCTGATTTCTTTATTGACGCCGTTTAATGCCTTGTTTAGACCGGTGGTATCCCCACCGATTTCTATTGTGATTCCTTTGATACGGTCTGCCACGATACCACCTCCTAAAACTTATCAAAATCCTCCTGGGTCGCCAGATTTGGATACTTATAACTATCGTTCTGCGATTCCGTGAACATGTCCAGGACCAGTCCAATGGTAAGCAGGTCAAGGTCACTGACCGCTACCCCCAGCTGGGCCGCCCGGAGCATGAACAAGGGCGTTGTCATTTCCCGGCTGCTCGGCTTCGTTTTTTTTTGGCCTCCACATCCGTCTCAATGTTCAGATGCCAAAGGTCAAGGAGCTGGGGTAAAACTGTATAGATGGAAAACGTGTTGAACTGGTCCAGCCACTCCTCCGGGGTACCTGGCTGTTTCGGGTCGGCATGAAGCGCCATTATGTATGCCACATTCTCAAACAGCTCCAGGTCACTGATGGGGACCTCCTCCCCTTCCACGGCCTTTCCCAAACGCATCAAATCCCGGAAGATATCCCGCCGGAACCGCGCCCTGTACAACCTCGGGATGGCAGCCGATGCCTTGAACGGCACCAGCTTCCCATCAATCTCTATTTCCTTGCTTATCATGTCCTGCCTCCATTATGCTGGGTTGGATGCGGCTGTCTCATATACCTTGTCATACCAACCGGTATAGGTTGCCTCATCCGTTGTGTCTCCGGTCCGTGCCTTAATCCTCCCATCCGGAAGGGGTGTCGCAGAGATGGTCAGGGTCTCCGTCACCGGCTCAATGGATTCCTCTTTTGTCTGAGACTCCACGGACGGCCTGGTAGCGCTGCAGTTATACAACACATGCCGGATAGCCTTCTCATCACCGTCAAACTCAAACAACAGGGCGAACGCGGCCTGCTTGGCATCCGCATTTTCAACCAGAACCTTCTTTCCATCCAAAGTCTCTCCCAGGACATCTGTCCGGAAGCTCTCCGGCAGCAGGGCCACCTCCAGATCTCCCTCATAGCCGTTATTGGCGGCCGCCTGATAGTAAGTGATTCCGTCCGCATAAAACTTGGAAATGTCGCCCTGCGCGTCCAGAGCAATGCTGACGGAACCCCGGATGGGTGACGGTTTGGCAAACGTGATTGCCCCGTCCTCTCCGGTTGTCTGTGTTGCGTAATGCACGTTCTTAAGGTTGTACTTGACTTTATTCATTGATTAATACCTCCATTTCATACAGCACCTCATACATCTTTTCAGATTCAAGGTACGCCTCTGTTTTCTCATAGAAAAAGCCATGCTCTTTCAGCACGGCTTCCACTCTTTTTTCCGCTTCCAGGTCTTTTATATCCGTATACAGTTCCAGGTCCAGTTTATTGATGCCCTGGTAAACAATCCCGTCAGCAGAAAAGTTATTAGTTTCAGGGTACAGATACACCAGATAGGGTTTTCCCGGTTCCTGCCCTTCTTCAAAATGATGGTAAGCCGTTGAAAAGCCGACTGACTTCACCATCTGGCTCACTTCCTTCTCCGTCATTGTGATAACCTTCCCTTCAGCCGTTTCTCATAATCCTTGACGGCCTGCTTTTCCGCAGGGCCGATATGCGGGATTCCTTCCACCCGTCCTCCACCACGTTTCGCGTGGCCCTTCTCCAGCAGATGGGTAAGTCCAGGCTTTTTCTTGTTGTATATCCGAATTCCTATGGATACGGCGTTTTCCGTTTCCACCTTTGAGGCCCATCCATCCTTGTAATGCCCCTTTCTGCTCCCGGGCCCATCTGGGGATGTCTTTTTCAGTTCCTTTACTGTCTCCTTTGCCACCGCCCTGGCCTCTGCCTTTGTGTCGGCTGCCACCTCAGAAGCATATTCCTCCATCATTTTGGCAATCTCTTTTCCCAGAGAGTCAATCCGAATTCCTGACATGGCATTACTCCTTTGCGGTTGCCCTTATTTTCACGGTCTCATTCTTATACTGCACATTGTCAATGCTGGTGATGTTATAAGCCTTGCCCCGGTGGACCAGCCGGTATTCCTTCGTATTCATGGCGCCCAACAGCGAATGATATCGGAAAACGAACATGATTGTGTTCTGGGACTGTGTCTGCGCGGCCTCCCAATACTCGGAGCCTGACAGGTTGTTCATGTAGGCATATCCACGGTAATACTCTGTCCATGACGGTATCTGGTTGCCGATGTCATCCTCTGCATACCCACTTTTTTCAATTACCACTAATTCCCGGTATGCCCCTGCATTCATACAATCACCACCTTACAACAGGTTGACACAATACATCCCCAGGATGGTATCCACCACCCGGTTGACATTGTTCTTGTCCACGGTCATCTGCCTGTTATCGTACATATCGGAGACAAGTACTAGGACGGCAATTGTGATATCCTCATGTGTATCAATCGCAGCCTCATTAAGGCCGGTATATCCCTTCACATAATCCATGGCTGCCGGAAGGAGGATTTCCAGGTACTGCCTGTCCTCCTCCGTCAGGTATGCCTCTTCCGTCCGTATCTGCCGGCAGATGTCCTTAAGTGCTATCTCGCTTGCCCTCATCCTTCGCGCTCCTTCTCGGCGTCACAGGCTCTATATACCCGGCTGCGGTAAGGTCATCCAGGATTATCTGCGTCCGGATGTCCCTGACCTCACCGGCATACATGGATATGGCGCCTGTAAATGATTTCAGTGCCTTGACCTTCATGTCCTGCCTCCTTAAGCGGATGCCTTCATGACCAGTTTGACAATCTTCTGGGCATTCTCGACCTTAGCATCAAACTCCATCCATGCAATCACACCTATGGCATGTTCATCCGCATATCGTTCCTGGAGGACCTGCACGGATGCATCCTCGGACAATTTTACAGCCAGGCCGGACAGGTCCCCATAGTAAATGGCCGTCTTCCCCGCCTCCATTCCGTCCATCTGGTCTGACACATAAACCGGCTTCCCCAGGAGAGTCGTACCGAAGGGGGACGTGATGTCATCCTGCATGAGATACCGGCCATTACCATCCTTCAGCAGACGTAAGGCCGTCCTGGTCGCGCTGTTCATAATGAATACGGCTTTTGCCTGAAAGGCGTCCTTCACTTTGTCCTTCAGCATGATGATTTCATCCATCGTTACGGCGGATGCCGCCGCAGTTTCTACGCTGAGGGTCACGCCCTTCAACCCTTCAACCTTGGCATCAGTTCCATGCAGCAGTTCCGCCTCAAGAAACCTTGCAATCGATTCAGACATTTCATTAACAACGAACGACACGATGTCAAACTGGCTGTTATTCGCCAGGGACTTGGACACTTTGGACAGAGCGCCGGCCAGGTATCCAGTCAGTTCGATATTGGTGAACTTCCCACTGGTGCTGGTAAGGGATTTGAATTCCTCTGCATAGGCCATCCTGATTGTGTTACCATCAGCCGCATAGTACGGGATTGACAGAGTCCCTTTTACATTGTACCGGGTCGCCATCTTATAGATTGGGCAGATGTCTTCCACCTTCTTGATAATCCGGTTTGCAATCGTCTTGGGGATAACGGCGCCGTTATCGGTCTTTGTCATCTCACCAGCACGTTCCTCCAGGACCTCCCCGCGGATATAGGCCGCAAAAGCACGTTCTTCCAGCTCCTCCTGTTTCAGGTCCTCATGTTTCTCTGTGCTGGTAACATTCAATTTCAGGTCCCTGGCACGTTCCAACTTTTCAATAGTGCTGTCCAGGGCCTTCACCTGTTTGTCCAGGTCATCAAACTTCTGGTCCTCTTCCTCCGAAAATGCCCTCTGCTCCATCTCTGCGGTGGACGTCAGGTCTTTCATCTGCTGGACCAGGTCGGCCCGCTGCTCTGTAAGAGATTTTAAATCCTCCGCACGATACTGCATGTACTGCCTTACAACTGTTTTCTTTCTCATTCTGCTTTCTCCTTCTCTAATTCCTTGATTCTATTGTGATACTTACTCATATCAATCGTTTCCTTTGTTTCCTTAACCTCCACATAATCCGCGCGGACTTCCAATGGCTCCGGTGTCAGGACCATATCACCCTCTGCCCTCACCTCAACACTGGTGCCCTCATAGCAAGGCTGTTTCCTCTCATCAATGATGGAAACCTCCACCAGGTCCATATCCTCCACATACCGGCGCTCCAGAGCGTCATGGATATCCTCTGTGCTGGCGTCCCGTTCCCGGAACCCAAAGGACCAGCCTCTGAGTTTCTTCTTATGGGCCTTTTCAATGACTTCCGGGTCCGTGACCTCCGCCCTGGCATGGAGTCCGATGCTGTCCTCATACAGTTCCAGGTTTGTGCTTGTGGAACCCAGGTTTCTGGTCTTGTCATGGTTCAGGAGCAGCTGCACCTCATTGTGCCTGAGCGCCCGCTCAAACACCCCCGGTACAATCTGCTCCACAAACCGTTTCCCGGTCTTACGGTCCCTCATAGGCCGCGAATCTCTGGCCACGGCATTGACATAGCCTTCAATCACCACGCTGTCCGACCTTAGTTCAATCCTCATCTTTCTTTTCACCTTCTTTCTGCTCCGGCTCTGACTCTTTCTGTCCGAGTCCGCCGGTTTGGTTCATATTTGGCATATAAAACTGTTTTGTCACCGGGTCATACAGCACATCCTGCAGACCCAGGCGGACAAAATCCAATCCCAATGGCGGCATGTTCTCCCACCGCCGTATTTCATCAATCTGCATGAATCCGTTCTTACAGGCCGTTTCATAGGCCCTGAAACGTTTTTCAATGTCCCCTTTCGTCAGCTCCGACGTATCCGTTGCAAAATAAAAGGACCCCTTCTCTGATTCAAGAAGCAGGTCCCGGTTCAGGGCACACTCAATTTCTTTTAAGATCGGATTCAGACAGTACTGGACGAAGTTCGTCTTATCCTGCTCCGTGGCGCCGCCGTTTATCATGGCCGGCGGCATGTTGAACAGCTTGCAGATTTCATCACTGTTGGTTTTCTTGTTCTCATTCAGCTGCATCTCTACAGACGTGTTACTGGCTTCCTGGAACTCTAACCCATCGTTCAATATGACGACATTTTCCGTGTTGTTCTGGTAAAGTCTGTGCCATGCCGCCTTTAATGCCTTAATGGCCGGTTCTGCCAGCTTTTTAGCCGACTTGACAAACCCTTTCTTATTTCCGCCGGTCTTGACCAGGTTCTTTTCGTACTCCAGGGAATGGTAGGCTACGCTCAGGACTTCACTGTTCTCATCCACCACACTCCTGCCGGAACGTCCATCCTCCGTATTCCTGAGCACTTTCAGAAATTCAAAGGGCTTATATTTCGTCCCTTGAATCATGATGTCATAGTCCTTAAAAATCGGGTCTGATGTGAACAGGAAGGAGACCTCAGATTCCCTGACGTAATGCAGGGACCTTATCTGGTTTCCGGTCCGGTTGATGAAAGCATAACCGCCTTTCCCGGTCAGATAGTCCCTGACCAGCGCCCGCTTGAACTGCACCCCATCCAGGGTGTCCCCGGTATCATCATTTAGCAGCCGGACCCTGGCATCATCCTCAACTGCTTCCAGCTTCCCATCCACCAGCCTATAAAGCCGAACAGGGATGGTTGAAACGGTTTCCGCTATCTTATTCACACAGGCCGCAAAGGCTGGCGCATTCATGGCCTGGTCCCTGGTCATGTAGTCATCCGACAGACTGGCCCTCAGTAATGCATCCTCATTGGATTCTGTCTCTTTTTTCTCTGGTTCCGGGTCTGCCCTCAACCGAAAGGACCACATATGCAATCACTCCTCTCTCTGTTGCGATATCGCAACTAACACACCTGCACTGTAAAACCGCTGTCGTCAAAGAGGATATCCTGCTGGAGCAGGTACACTGAGTTGATAATGCTCACCACTCCGTCCACCTTCCCCTTGGATTTCTTCTTGTTGACATACCGGTTCATGTTGGTGTCATAGGTACACTTCGCGTTCTCAAAATTGGTTTCCAGCAGCCGGTTTTCCTCATAATGCCATTTCTGGTTTGCCACCATCTCCGCCAATAACTTGGTGGGAGGATGCAGGGTGTCCGAATGCTGCCGTATTTCTACTGTTGTGTAATCCTTATCCCATTTCTGGGCGCTTGACAGGGCGTTATACCGGTCATATCCGATTGATTTAATAACCACACCCCTGGATTCCTCCAGGCCTGCCACGTAGTCCTCAATCACGCCGTAATCCACTGTCATATCACCGCAGGCAATACAGGTTCCCGCGGCAATGGCAGCCCTGTAGTCAAACTTTTCAAACTCACTCTTCTCATCAATCCTTCCCTCCGGTATGAATGTCATAGTATGGCTTAATATCGCTCCATCCTCCTCCGCCGACATGGTCACGGAACAGTTATCGTTTGTCATTGCAAGGTCAACACCCACATAAACCTCCCTGCCTGCCCAGTCTATCCGCGGTACCTTGCAGGCCTTCACCTGGTCAATCGGGATGTATGTCTCTGTCCCGGCGCCCTGATAGATGATGTTACAGTGCTTGGTCAGGAAGTTTTCCCGCAGCTTCTCACGGTTGATAGCATTCCGGCGCTTCTTTAGCAGTTCATCCCATACCATCTCAATTTCCAATGCCAGAGGATTTCCATGGGCCAGGATGGTGTCGTCCGTAGCCCAATCTTTTGTATTGTCCGGCTCATAGAGTAGGGCAAACACGGTCTCATCATCAATCAGGCCATCCAGGATTTTCTTGGCGTTGTCCACCTCATCCTCCAGAGGGTTGTCTGCCGTGGGATACTTGGTTGAGATGATAAACCCCAGCTTATTCCGGATGAGCAGCTGGCCGGAACGCATGGCCTCCACCGGGTAGGAGGTGGGAAGCGCCCCCACTTCATCAGCAATGAACACGCTGGGTTCCTTACCGTCCATCCTGCTGGTAGAGTAATTGAGTGGCGTGTACTTCGTCTTTGTGGGGTTATGCAGGATGTAGTCCCGCAGCACCTTAAACTCGTTTTCCTCAAAGACCTCCACATTGGTTGCCAGCAGCGGCTCCAGAGCCTCCTTAATCTCACGGGCCAGCGCCCCATCCGGCGCCACGGAAAAGAACCGGGAATAGGCCGGCTCCAGGTAAAAGAGCAAAATAAAAAGAACAGCAACAACAAATGTTTTGCCATTCTTCCTGCAAATCTCCAGGACCGCCGTCTGGTACCGGCGCATCCGCTTATCATTCCGATGGACCGTACAGAGGACCGCCGTTATGAGCAGCCATTGGTATCCGGCCAGTGCCGAATAGATGGACTTTCCGGCCTTTGGTCCCTTTGCCATCTTGAGCACCTTAAGAATCTTATATATCTTATCCAACAGACTTTCATTGATGATATATTTCTTGTTCTTCCCTTTGTACGTCTGCAAAAAGTCTGCACACTGGAGGATAACGTACCTCGGCGCTTTAATCTTTCCCCGGCATACCCCCTCAGCATATGCGACCGCCGGGTGCTTAACCTTCGTCCTCGTCGTCTTCATTGATTAAATCCATGATGGTCTTTTTCTTCTCTCCAGGCCTCACTTTCGCAATAGACAGCTTCGCCCGGCTCTGAGGGGATAGGCACAGCTCATTGCAGCACCGGAAGTATTCCTTTGATGCCTCGGCCCTGGCCATCCGGAAGGAATTCTCAAAGAGCAGTTCCTTCTTATCGTTGGCCTTCCGGTCCAGCTCCTGGATGCGGTCCACAGCAATGGCGGTTTGGGCCAGGATGAACAGGTCCAGGTTACCCAGGATGTCGGCCTCCTGCAGTTCGGCCATGATGTAATTAAATATCTCCATCTGGGATTCCGTCAGGTACAGCGGCGGCACCAGTTTGTCATTCTTCCCGCGGAGCTTATCCTCCAGCTCAAGGCGCTGCGCCTCTTCTTCTTTTGTAATTGTGCCAGTCTTTACCCTGGCTGATTTTGCCGGCCTTGCCATCTTATCACCTTCTTTCTGGGCCGATATAATGATTGTTGCCCTCCCCCTCCATTGGCTGTATAATTGTATCAACGGACTGCCATCCGGAATACACACGAAAGGGAAGCTTGCTATGAATTTACAAAAAATTGCTGACCAGTCACTTAAATCAATGGTAAATGACTACCATCAATCAGGGAGAGAGACTTTCGGAAATGATTATTTTGTTGAACTTTTTCCAAATGAACACCCTAAACACATTAATAACGCTTTACAAATATTAAAAGATGACGGACTTATCAAACTCTTTTTTGCGGATGATATTCCGTATCTGATTGCACTCATCCCTTCCGGTATTCGAGCACATGAGGAAAATACTTGGATAAAAAAGGGATATCAGTGTATTAAAGAAATCCGTCAATTACTCCCCTTCTAACACCCAATCATTTGCTATAAGGTCTCCTGCCTGGGGATTCCAGCATCTCCCCCTGGAGACCTCACTTCCATCCACAATCAATCTCGGGATGCAGCAGTCCATGCCATCTGTTGGCAAAATAACAAGTCCCCGGAAAGAATCTCCCCATGCTTCCCGGTAGATATTGCCCCCTGTTTCCAATGATTTTTTTACCGCCTCATGAATCAGCATAACGTCACTTCCTTCCTCTTGAACCAAAATTCTCATTTCTAAGATTTTGTGTGTTTGGAGGTGGGGCGTCGGTGTCCCGAATTGTTCCTATTTTCCGCACAACTCCCCGGGGGGATAGCCGTCACCCCTCCTGAAGGGCCTGGAGCCGCAGGAGCCTCATGACGTACTTTCCAATTGCATCCTCTGCTTTCACATTATCACCTGCCTCAACAGCCGCTACTGCCTCATCCAAGGCATCTGCTGACTCCCTTAGCACTTTACTCATTTTTTTTAACCGCTCTGCATCATTCATGGTTCTGACCTCCATCCCTTATATATGTTATAGTCTCAGTAGCTTTTCCGTCCGCATAGAAAACCTCCCGCTCTTCTGCCGGAAGGATAATTCTACATTCTCCATATGGGATTGTGATTCCATTACATTCAGGGCATCTATGTCCATACGCCTGTTCAGTCTTATACACTGTCATGACTCCACATTGCAGGCACTTGATGACAATTCCTTTCATTGGCTCTCCTCCTGTTCATCTATTATTTGTTTCACCACCTCATACGGTATCTCTCCACTCTCACACATCTCATGGTGCATCCCGCATATAGTCAGCAGGTTGTCATCATCCAGACGCCGGTCGTAGTCTGCTTCAATCGGTATGGCATGATGGACGGATAGGTTCTCATAGTTGTATTGCCGGTCTGTACCGTAAAGGTAGCGAATACACACCTGGCAGAGGTTCTTGTCCCGCCGGCGTATCTGCTCCCGTTTCTCCCTCCACTTTCTGGAGCTACGGAACCGGTCTATGTAGGTTATCTTCTTTTGATGTGCTGGCTTCCTGCCGCAGTCATACTGGCTGTCATGGATGCGGCCACAGTATTTACAAGACTTAAGCATTTATATGACCACGCTTTCCTTTCACACATAAAAAGCACCTGCTTCTGCAAGTGCTTTTTACTATCAAATATTTTCGTATCCACAAAGAAGGGCTTTATGGGTTTCTCTCAGTGCTTTTTGCTCCTGTTCTATCTTTTTATCCAGGCTATCAATCTCATTTATATACTTCCTCAGGGTAGCTTCTTTGAGCCTTTTCTGCATTGCCAAGTGTTGCCGATTTGCAAGCCTAATCCGTTTATCAATTAACTGGCGTAAATTAGCATCTGTCAACAGTACAAGATATTTTGCCCTACATTCTGGGCAAGAAAATTCTTGTGCTTGTAATTCTCCTGATAGCTCCTGCACGCTTAACTCAGAAACCGTAAACTTGCACTGGCATTTGTTGCATTCTATATTGTCCATTGACAATCCCTCCTCGTTTCCGGTATGCCCAATTCGTTTCATACATTATAACACAGACCATGTGTGCCATTCTATGCCATCTTTAAATTTTTAATAGCCATCGCATGAATTCTATGAACCTGCCTCCATTTGTAATCCATCCTCACACAAATCTCTTCCCATTTAAGCCCCTTAAGATACCGGTATGTAAGCAAATCCTTTTCTCTCTCATCCTCCATAGCCTCAATCCGCTTCTGCACCTCCTGAAATGCACATATCCGGCTGTACCGGGCTGCAACCAGTTCCTGCTCTATCTCATCCACCTTCACTGCATAATCAGACAGGTCCTTCTTATCCGTCCCGTGCGGCATCCCGTCATTCGTGACCGAAGGAGACATTTTATTCCGCCTCAGTTCTTCCAACTGCTCTTCCAAACGCCGGACCCGCCGCTTCTCCTTCTGATAGGACATCAGGAACTCCTTCTTCTTTTCATTTTCTGTCAATTCCAATTCGATTACCTCCTTACAGTTCCTTGGCCAGCTGATTCAGCTCCGCCCTGGCCTGCACAATCCGCCTCTTGATGGATTCCTTTGTATTGTACTGTTCAGTGTTGCAATACATAGGCGGATATCCGTTCTTGTTCTCAAAGGTCTCATATTCCTTGATGCTGTCCACCAGAGTGTTTACCATACTCTGTACCATCATGATTCTATTTATTTTCTTCATGCTGTCACTTCCTTTCTTCAACCCGTAGTCTCTTTTGTCCCCATACCGCGTCCAGCTCCATGCAGAATCTGAAATCTCACCTTGTCCCATTCAGCCGCCAAATTGCCGGATTTAACATCCCCATAGTCACCTAACCGCTTGAATGTATATCTGCCCCGGTATGCTTTTCCATCTGCCGCGCAGTGTTCAGGTACCTGCCGGCCGCAATGAAGCATAGTCTGTATATCCATGGTCGCATACGAACCAACAAGGCGCCCGTAGTCATATACGTTATAATATATCTGCCTCAAAAAAGCATCCCCCTCTCAATACATCAACATAATGCCCTTATCCGTGAGCTGCTGCACAATCAATTTAATCACTTCTGGTTCGTACTTACCCGGCTCCTCCTCAAATTCCCTTATCACATATAACAGGTCAGCTACTCCATAGCCCCTGACCACCTCAAGTTTTTCTTCCACGGTCAGTTCCGATTCCTTCGATACCTTATACGCTCTCACATTATCCCCTCCATTTCCCCAACTCCGCTCTTCAAGCTCTGTCAGCAGGGCCAGAATAACCTTCTTGCACATTCGGCAGTCATATTCACACATAACCTCTTTGGCATCCTTTACCACCGCATCCCACTTGTCAGATTCCCTGGGCAATATCTCATCCTTCCACTTATTCCAAAACCAGTTATAACTCTTCCAGAAGATTCCCTTCACCTTATCGTTATCCATGCATCCTCCTTAATCAAACGGTAGTTCCTCGCCTAAAGGTATAGACTCAAACTTCCCGGTATCATTTTCAAATAGTTTCGCCATTTCTTCCTTCCATGGGTATATCTTGTTCTCCCCCGGGCTGTTCCTGAGGCGCTTCGTGCAAGCCTCAAAGAATAACGGGATAAATTCATCCTGTACACCGCCGTCGCGGTCCTTGCATATTTCAATCACATTGGTGGACTGGTACAAAAAGTTGTCATCCTTCCACTTGAACATATCCTTTGTCAGACGCTTGAAATCATTGTTGACCCTGTGCAGGATAAAGGCATTATCCACACGGTTCACGATGTCATTGCTGCCGGACACATCATCCAGGCGAAGGAACCCCACGGACTTCCTGGGATGCGCCACAAACAGGATATGGACATTCGCAGCCTTTGCGAAATTCTCCAGACATTCCACGAAGTGGCTCTGCTGCTGGTACTTGTCGGTGCCCATCTCCATCAGATTCAGCGCCATCATGTTATCCAGAATTATAAGGTCAACCTTATGCTCCACAACACACTTACGTATCTGCTCCATGATGGAACTGAACTCATTGCCGTAATAGTTGTTATAGACGTACACTTTTTCATCCAGCCATTTGGATATAACCTCGTCATAAGGTTCCGGTACCACGTAATAGTTATCATACTGGGTTTCTTTCACATACATCTTCCCAGCAGCCTGTAGAAGGAGCCATTTCAGCAGGTTCTTAGGCTTAAGCTCCCCGCTGAACAATGCCGTCCGATAACCTTGTTGGGATGCCTCAACCGTTATCTGTGAAATTATGCTGGACTTCCCGGCCGCCCTCAGTCCACTCAGGCAGGTGACAAACCCTTTCTTAAGCCCACGCATTTTCTGATCTATCACATCGACCCCAGTCTTGATGAATTCTTCCGGCGGTTCCTCCATAAGACGGATCTGTTCCGTGGTAAAGAATACCGGCTGGCCATCCACCATCTTAATTTCTGTCTTTTTCTCGACCGTGTAATCCGGGTTCCGATAATTGGGGTGCCTTTCCTCCCTCACATACTGCCGGTCATAGGCATCCGGCTCAAACATCCGGCGGACGTCCTGCCAGGTCTTGTCAGCACAGGAATTGTGGAAGCAGTGGAAGCCAATAGCGCCATTGGGCATCCTGAAAATGCAGGCATCCTTCCCGGCGTGGTTCTTATCAAAGGGACAATGCTCCAGTATGTATTTGGTTCCGCTACCATAGCTGGCCTTAGTGTAATGGAGTCCATGCTCATCCAGCCAACGGTCTAAATCAAATTCTCTGGGATTAAACCGGTTGTACCCCTGTGGCTTGTCAGGGACCGGAAGGTATCCCGCCAGCTTCTGTAGCAGGGCCTTATCATTCTGTTTTGGATTCTCCCGCGCCTGGACGATATAACTCATGCGATGGGGGCGCTCCGGAGTATTGGCCCCTTTCTGCGCCAAGGTACCATACAGCTTGCATATCCTGGCAGGGTTGAAGTTGGCCGTGTCAATGTCAACCTTGTCGTCAGAAAAGAATAGGGACAGTACCGCCAGGCAGTCCTTTACCAGCTGCTTGTTCTCATCATTCATTGCAAGGCAAATGCTGTACAGGAGGTGGGCCCCATTCCCACTAAAGGCCACAATCGGGTCATCAAATCCCGTACGTTTCATAAAGGCATAGACCTCATTGCATTTTTCTTTCGCATAGCCAATCTGCTCCTCGCTGGATGACGTGCCGGCCGCGCGGACCGGATCCATATCCACCATCAGCCAGTCATAGCAGTAGATATCCGAATCAGATGTATTGGGTTTTGCATTGCGCACAAAACAATTCCTCTGCTGCCTGGAATGGCATTCGTCCTTAATTCCGTTCAGTGTAATATACACATTGCTGTTTCCATCCATGCGAATTCCCCGCATTGCATTAATACAGGTATCTGCATCGCGGAAATAACCACTTGCGTTTCCACCCCCGGCAGCAATGACCCGGATTTCAAAAAGGCTGTTTTCTGGTTTCATGATGGAAATGGCTTTCCGGATTTCATTCTCATCAAATTTCATTGCAGGATCCTCCCGTCTTTCGTTTTTGTCATGGGTCTGTCTTCATCACTTAAATGGCCGGACCCGCCATTATCCTGTGTCCTGGAAAGCCATCCATTGATGAACCGATTAATTCCCCTTGCAGTTTTCTGCTTTTTGGGGTTGCTGTCCAACCAGGTTAACATCTTCCTTAGCTCATGCTCCACATCGACTGCCGGGAATGCTTTTGACAAGTTGCCAATCCTATCCCACGGCACATTATAGAAAGTACTGTCAACAAGAGGGAGAAAAATATCGCTACAGCCTGGAGCAGGCTTGCCTGGCTCCGGGCAGATATATTTACTTTCTTTTTCCTTCTTTACATTCTTTTCCTTCTTTACATTCTTGTTTATGTTCCCCACTGGTTCCCCACTGGCTCCCGACTGGTTCCCCACTGGTTCCCCACTGGCTCCTTTACTGGCTCCCTTGCCCTGGAAAGTCTCATAATTTACAATGAAAATGGTGGTTCTTTCACTGGCTCTCTTTTTGTCCACTTCTATCATGTTATCCTGTTCTAACCGTAATAGATAGTTAGCTAACTTTTTCCGGCTCCATCCCCATCTTTCGGCCAAAAAACGCTCACTCCGGTATACACAGCCGCGCTTTCCGTCAATGAGATTTCCGCGTCTGTCTGTAAAAGTGCCATCCTGATGCTGCGCCAGCAGTATTAAATCAATCCAGGCCTGTCCTCTTGAAAAAGGCTTGTCCATCCATACCCAGTGACTTTGAACTGTCCTATTCACCTTCACCCAATTTTTATCTTCATTGTTCATCCGAATCACCCGGCCTGACTTCCCGAATATAAATGTCATAATCCCTTTCCCAGGCCATCTCCAGGAGCCATATGAGGTGACTATAGTCATTAAGGTCACAGTCAAATATGAGACTGTTTCCATTCCCCACAATCTTGACCTGTATCAACACGATGCCCACTCCTTTCGCCATATATATTAAAACAAGCTGTCATTTCCAAATATTATCTGTTTCAGATGGTGTTTTCCATCGTGTCTCCCACAAACTTTACATGAATAGTCACCTTGTATGTTTGTAAAGAAATACTGCCCACATGTCTTACATTGACACAGCCAGGCCTCATGCTCCTGGAACAGAAAGCCACCCTCAAATATCTTAAATTTACCTTGGCTATCGCCCATGACTATCATTTTCCCGGTTTTCTTTGACATGCTTCTGCATCCGATGCGCCCTTTCCCGCCTCCCGGACGCCTTTGGTCCACCACAAAATATGTATCCTGTTCTGGGAAATAGAAATCTGCACCTTGCCATATCCCATTTCCTCTATCACTTTCAGGACAATATATCCATTCCATATTTCTGCCCTCAAACACAGATGCCCACAAAGAGCACATGTGATAATACTGTCTATACTTTTCAAATCTTAATAGCATTTCTAATTTATGTTCCACTTAAAGCCTCCTTCCCGGGTGGAGGATGGTCAGAAAGCTCCACCCTGTGAGTCCAACACCTCATGCATTCATACCGTGACATATTATAAGCATGTGTCGGGTCGAATTAACCAGTTGCTATATATGTAAAGGCTTGCGCCGTTACATTGTTTTCAAAGGGGTGTAAAAATTTTCGCACCCCTTAAAAGGTCCCCAAAAATTTTAGGGTACCCCTCAAATTTAAAATATCAGCCATGTACCTCGTTTGCTCCATCCTCCAGGACCTTGGTAATAAATTTTAATGCCTGAATGATGGTTTCCAGTTCGCAGTCCCCGCCAAGAGTGACCTCGAAACCAGAACATCTATATTTATCAGTAATGGTGCGCGCATTAATGTCTGTACTTCCAGCATCCTTAATTCGGAAATAGGTACGGCCACCATGACCGGTGTCACCACCCATATAACCGGTTGTGCCAGCTTCCACCTCTAATACATTGGCATTATAGATATCACGACTATAAGTAACGATTTCAGTTCCATCCTCCAGAACTCTTCTTTTTTCTTCAATTGCATACATGCTTTAAGCCTCCATATCTAATTTCACTTGCAGGTTTCCACATTTGGGACAGTACACCACTGCCCCTGTTGTCTTATATCTTCCTGTGGCGGGATTATAATCATCCAGGATTACTAGCCTCTCGCTCCATCCTTCCGAACGATATAAAGCCCTTTTCATGTGCGTTCCGCAATTATTACACTTCATTGACTTTTCCACCACCCATTCCGATAAATCCATGCCGCCCATTTGTGGTTGTAAATCGAGGTCAGCCAGAGCGCTTCCAACAGCCCTCTGCAGGCCCTGTATTCGCTTATCCTGCCAATCCTATACCATCTGTGCATATTCTTTCGGCAGGCGTATGAAACCCTGGCTATTGTCCTTCCTGGCGGCTTTGTCATCAGCATTACATACCATCTTTTCATCCACGTTCCTTCCTGTTGCGATATCGCAATGACCAATATGTAGTTACTGTGTTTAAGTCCACAATACCTACACTTTTATCTTCCCGGCACCCATCAGATATCCCAGATAAAATACATACTTCATGCTATAACTCGTCTGGTTATACGCCGTCTGAAGCTCAACGTTTCGTCCGGCATCCTAGATACAACTGACCAGCATATCGTCAAATGCATCCGGAGCTTTATCGTCTATTACAGACCTTATGTATTCCTGTATTACAGGGACAATCCCTTCCGATTTCTTTCTTGTCAGGGCCTCCCTAATCTTCTTCTGACGGTCGCTATATGCCGACATCAGGATTTCATATACCTTCCATCCATAAGCTGTACTGACATGGTCCATCACATCAGAAATAGGACAATCAGGATTATTAATATATGGACTCGGATAGGAAACGATATCTATAAATTTCTGCACATCACCCTCAGGCACATTCCTATTCACATAAAGGATTTGCTGCTTCCCGTCAAACATGACTATAAGTTTCCCCAGCTCTGTGTGATGTTTATAATTAAGTTGGAAACACAGAATAGACGGCAGTTCCTCTGGAGTTATGCGTTTAACTGTTATATCCTTCAATTTCATGTCGCTACCCCCTCCTTCCCTTGCTTGTTCCTCTACCACGTACCTGCCTCATACCCAGGATGAAGTAGTATATATTCCACGCTGCATTTACATGCATACCCTTAAGGAACACTACAATTGCGTTAATCAGACTCTCCTTGACTATGTCATCCTTGCCTGTGGCATGTTCTATGTCCCATCTCTGTTGCACCGGTACAACTTTACCCGTATTTTCAAGAACTGTTTTCAGTAATCCCTTGAGATCATCTATCTCCTCCACAGCGCTGTCATAATTTTCAGCCATCCGGTTATACTGCTCCACTGAAATACACATCATTCTCTGCATTCTGCGGCCTCCTTCCTGCCTTCTGCCAGACCTGCATAATATGCCCTGTTGGTCAAGCTCACAATTGCCTCCGCCATCTCACGGTCTGTATCATCATGCTCCCCTATGGTCTTAAGCCACTTATCCACGAATTCTTCCTTATTGATTGGAAATGTCATATCTGCATGCCTCCCTTACTAACACTATCTAAAACTTCTCGTAGTTCCCTGATTTTATTTAATAGGTCGAATACAATGTCATTTGCGATACTGGTCTTGATACCGGCCGTGGTATAAAATGGCGGTGCTATCCTCAACATCTCTCCTGTTTTTTCTATATCCACATTGAAATAATCCTGGTCCACGTCGTTTACCATTACCTGAACTCTTTCTGCCAGAACTTCAATATCAAGCAGTGCATTGTCAATGTCTATTATTGTGACATTCTCTTTGTTTTCCATCGTCAATCCTCTTCCCTTTCCGGCTCAGAGGTGCTATACTATAGTTGGTTGAACTTTGGTATAGCACCTCTGGGCCTATGCTTGTCCTTAACTAATTGGCGTTAGTTAGGGACTTTTTTATTGTCCGTCTCACGCCGGCGCCACGGCTCACAAGCCTCAACTCCGTCTTTGTTTCTTCCAACACCAGCCAGTTGTTTACCACCAGGCCTGCCTTACTCATCAGTGCCTTCTGGCTCCGGGTCGGCTTCATTGCTCTGCTTCTCCCCATCCGTTTACACCGCCCTCCGCATCATCCTGTCATGAAGTTCATCATGCGGCCCAGAATCATTGCAATAGATGTCTAAATCCTCCAGAACGTTCTGCCATTGAAATAATAGTTCCGTCAGGTCCCAGTTCTGATAGTCCCACAGGAGAACGGCAACGTCCTGGGCGTCCCCTATGGGCTTGTCTGCCGGCAGGCGCCTTAATCGGTCCATGGTATAGAAGTAATCCTTAGTCCCCCACTTCTCTCCGTCGTATTCCTTCTCAACCGGGAACATTCTCAGCAGCTCCATGGGGGTCAACCTGCCGATGGTTTCCATGACCTGCTTTAACTCCTGGTACCTGTTTTCTATCTCCAGGCAAGACTTATAAGCTTTTGTATGGTTGAACTCTGCAGGATTCTCTTTTCCATAGGCTTTGACCGCCAGGAATATGTATCGCGCCAGGTCATCACCCTGTAGCCTTTCTATCCGGCGGGTGCCTCCACGGGCATCTGTAAAACGCCTCAATGCCTTGGTATATTTCCCATTGCTCTCTACATGTGGCACAATTCCTGCTGTGTTCCAGCTCTTCCAGGATTCCCTGATGAATGGTACCAGTATCTGGAGCGGACCGGGGAACATTCTTAACATCTGGATTACAAAGGCAGTTCTCCTTGCCAGTTTGCGCACCCTGCCCGGGAGTCTCCGGCTCTCCAGCTCCGTCTTAAACAGCTCCGTGACGTCCTGCTCGTCGTCCTCATCTACCTTATATACAAAGTTGTCCATAAGGTCAGCCTTAAGGTCTTTACTGCTAATCTTCCGTAAGGAATAGAGCATGTTGTTGACAGATATGGTCCAGTCACGACATCCCTTGATGATTTCATACATTTCATTCAGATATTCAGGCTGCAGGTACGCCGCCAATATCCCGCGGCAGGCCTCCATGCCATCGGCATCCACCTGTAATTTCCATGGGGATGGCTGAATCCGCAAAACATGTACTTTGTCCACCAGGCCTGCTGCCTCAATCCGGTCACAGCATGGCTTTGCATATAGCTCCATCCCGGCCTTGGCCATTAATTCCTGAACATCGAACAGCATGTTCGAAACATAGGTCCCATCCTTAATATGGCTCAATACCACTTCTTTGGTTTCTTTCTCCATTGTCCTTACCTCTCCTATATCATTCTTATCAACTGGTCCACCTGCCAGCATTTGCACATATATGCCACCGTCATCAGTAGTAGCACGATGATCAGCGCCCAGTCCATCCGGCCGGGTTCCCTGTTTCTGTTCATTCCTGTTTCTCCCCTTCCTCTGGACGCTCCAGTTTCTCTCCGATTATCTTTTCTATTTTTGCCGGGTATATCCGAAACTCCCACATGGTCTTACCAGTTTTCTCTGGCGGGATTGCCAGCCCCAGGTCCAGGATGCCCCTGCGCATGTAATTCCGAATCTTTGCCGGTTTCATTCCCAGGACAGGGGCCGCTTCCTCAGGACTTAGCCATAGTCTTGTCACAATATCACTCTCCTTCCATTACTTTATATTCCGATACACTCTTTTACAGCGGATTCACGTTCTTACCGCTTACAGCTGGACGGCTGCTGTGGATGGATGTGATTGTCAATGTACTATTTGTATGGGGTATAATAGCACTTATATTCCGACAGCACAATCCCCTCAAATCCGCATAAAATCAAGGTTTTATCAACTAAATTATGATTTATGATAATAAGAAATAGGCTAAAATAACATC
>CDZM01009121.1_pt1 | contig 34669 bp, 6 predicted proteins | sample 557601 | NCBI WGS metagenome assembly CDZM01 (sample SAMEA3182087, study PRJEB8094) | gut metagenome | biome: human; feature: gut; material: Stool; isolation source: human stools | place: Canada | collected 2013-02-05
ACCTAAACCCGGTCACCTTGCTACGTTTGTTGTTTGGGTTTTCACGCACTTTCACGTAGTTGAAAGTGTATGGGCAGCTCTCATCAAGCGCAGCCTTTGCTGGTTTCAAAACTCTTTCCTCAAAATGATCTATTCTGTCTTTTCCGTTCTTGTCCTTGTATTTGTCCGCAGGTATGCCAAGACGGTCTTTCAAGTTTTCAAGGGATATATCCAAAGGGTACACCTGCCCACTCATTAACATGTAAAACCTAAGGGAATACCCAGTAGGTAGCGCAAGAGCCTTGTTTAACTCAAATTCTCTGTACCCCTTGGCGAACTTGGTAAACACATCCCAAAGGTCGTTAGACACACGAAAGGTTATAATGCCAGTGCGTTTTTTATATTTTGGGTTAGATATAAATCCGCACTTCCACCATTCCTCGTCATCTTCGTAAGTAAAAAAACGTCCTGCCAAAGAATCGAGTGCGGCTATGATTTCATTGTAATCACGTCCGGAAAAAATAACGTCAGATACATGCATTTGTGCATCAACATCCCAAAGTCCATGCTCAAACTTGCGTTTCGTGCCTGCATAATCTTTCAGTTTTACTCCCTTTAGTTCAGCTTGGCACGCTTCCAGTATGCGAAGAACTATTCTTTGTTCGTGTATGGACATGTCTTGCTGTTTTGACCATGTATATACCCATGAAACAACAACATCTTTATTCTTGGTAATAGGTAGTTTCTTTTTCATAAACGATTGATTTGCTGCAAATATACACAATCCCCACATTAAAACAAAAAAAGAGGGGTAAAACTCCCAAAGTGTGGGGACTAATTTACTTTTAAACTCCCAAAGTGTGGGGACTAAACTCCCAAAGTGTGGGGAAACACATGTTCTAATCCCTTTATTTATGGGCGTTTGCGAAGAAGTGATAGAGCATATTACAGACGATGCTTATAACAGACAAGGGGAATTTATAGAGCTAAGTGGTTGATTTACTGTCGGAAAAAGAAAAACGATAGGGAAAAAGAGCAAAGCAAAACCAACCAACGGGCGGTAGGATTGGAAACGGGTTTTTATGGCGTGTACACGTTTGTGTACAAAATGTTTGTATTTTATTGAAATATAGCTATCTTTGTGCTGAATTTAAAAGCAAACAGATATGGAAGCATTATCAGTAAGAGAATACCGTAACAACCTCGCAGCGTCTTTCACCAAAGCTGACAATGGCGAGCAGGTACTAATTCGCAGGAAAAACGAGATTTACGCTTTGGTAAAAGTTGGTCGTGAAGATTTGATGATAACCCCGGAGCTGCAAGCAAGGATTGACAAGGCAAGGGAAGAAATCAAATCCGGAAAGTGTGTTACCCTCAAAAGCAGTGAGGATATTGACGCTTATTTCGATAGTCTATGATGTACACAATTAGGGTTTCCGACGGGGTGGATAAGGTGATTGCCAAATGGAAGAAATCAAACCCCAATTTGTTCAAGAAGTATAAGAAAATCTACAAAGAATTGTTAGAGCACCCTAAGACTGGGCTTGGGCATCCCGAAGCGTTAAGGGGCGGTGGGGATATTACATGGTCTCGACACATTACCGCCCATGACCGGATAATCTATGACATTTACGAGGAAGTGGTAGAGGTCTACATCTTGGAGGTAGAGGGGCATTACAACGATAAATGATAAAACTGTTATGGTCGAATATTGTGTTTACTGGTTAGAGAACGGCGAGCCTATGCACGAGGTGTTCTCTTCTCTTGCCGCCGCCGAGATGTACTCATGTGCGATAAGAGGGAAAGAAAACATTGAATGGGTGGAGGTGTCCGAAGAAGAAACCATTGATTTGGACGAACTGGAAGACATGTTCCCGGATGACTTCTGCGGCGTGTAATCCCCTTGGGTAGAAATGGGGTAGAATTTGTTAGGCTGTGGGGGATTTTCTAACACGCCGGGGCTTTTTGCTGGGCGGTTGGCGTGGATGTATTCCCATGCGGCATGTGTATATATAGCAAGAAGTGTCCTTGTCGGACAATTCTTGCTTTTCTCGCTTTGCTCAAAAAGATTTTAAGATTACCTTTGTGGCATGGAACTAAGACGGAACGAAAAGATTACATTCCGGTGTACCGAACTTGAAAAGGACGCACTTGCGGAGCAGGCAGCCCGGTGCAGTCTAAGCGTATCGGAATACTGCCGGAGTTTGTCCCTTGGGGGGCGCCCAAGGGAGAGGTACACCGAGGAGGAACGGCAGCTTCTCCGGGACATAGCCCAGTTGAAAGGAACGCTCCAACGGCTGAACAACTACTTCGGTGGTCGCCAGTACCGGGAAGTGTTCGAGGAGAACCGGGCACTAATTACAGAGCTCAAAAAAATACTCTCACGATGATAGGGAAAGGGAAAAGCATATCACATGGTGTGGCGGCATTGGAGTACGACCTCGCCAAAGAGATAAACGGGCAGGCAGTAGCCACCGAGATAGCCCGGCATGAACTTTATGGGTGTACTGGTGCGGAAATGGTGCAGGAAATGAAACCGTATCACATTGATTTTCCGAACGTAAAAAACAACTGCCTACGTTTCGAGGTCAGCCCCTCGATAGAGGAAAGCGCCACCTTTACGGATGCGGACTGGGCGGAACTTGGTAACGACTTCATGCAGCGCATGGGGTTGGCGAACCACCAGTACATCATCATCCGGCACAGCGGTACGGAGAGCAAGAAAGAGCAAGCCCACCTGCACATACTGGCAAACCGGGTTTCCCTTTCCGGGGAACTGTACCGGGACAACTGGATAGGGAAAAAGGCAACGGAAGCCGCCAATGCCATAGCCAAGGAACGGAACTTTGTACAGTCGCAGGACATTGGCAAAGTCAACAAAGCGGAAATCAAGGAAGCCATGGACGGCGTATTGAAGAAGATGCAGGGCTTTGACTTTACCAAATTCAAGGAAGAACTTGGTAAGAGAGGTTTTAAAGTCCGGGAAGCCAGGGCAAGCACCGGGAAACTTAACGGCTACTATGTCACAGCCCGAAGCGGTACGGAGTATAAGGCAAGCGAGATAGGGAAAGGCTACACTCTCGCCCATATCGAGCGGACACAAAGCAAACTGAAGTGCAACTCAATGAACATATCTCATGGAAACAAACTCACACCCGGAAGCGGCAGCTTCCAACGTTAAGCAGGGACAGTACAGCCCCCGGAAAAGAAAAGATACAACGCCAAGGGTAAACCCGCAGCTTGCGGTAGAACTGGTGTATCAAGAACTAAAGCGTGTTGAAGTCTATACGAAGCGCATAGAGGACGCAACAGCCCGAAAGGTACAAATAGACGGGAAAAGCCTTGAAAGTGCCGAAAATCGCCTAAAAAACGTGTTGGCGGACTTTGAACGGCAGGGGTACAGAATGAAAAACGGCGGTTATGTGGACAAACGAATTTCGTTCTACTCAATCCTTTGTGCTGTTATCTCCCTATTGTTCGCTTGTTTCATGTGCTATCTTTGGACGGATGCAGCCAAAGACCGGGACAACTACAAGCAGTATTATGAATACTACCAAGAGCAGGCAAGGGAACAAAAGGGGAATAAATAAACATCTAACTTTACGAATTATGGGAACAACGGAACACGAAGAACCTCGGTTCTTCTTCATACTGAACAAGGGTGCGAAGTCCGGCGGCGAAATCACCCATGCCGTCCTAAACGGTAGTATCGTTTCGAAGCCGGCAGGCTGGGACGCCTTTCATGGGCTTGCACTGGCGAGAGAGAAACTAAGCAGCGAGGAAATACAACAGCAGATGAAAGAACTTGGTGTAGAAATGGAAATCGTTCCTCTGATTTGACAAGATTACCCGGAGTGTTTCAGCCGGGTAATCTTGTTACTTATCCTTGATTTTCCCTTTAAGGGCGTTTATAATCCACCCTTTCGGATTGTTCTTTTCTCGTGATTTTCCGTTTAGGAGAGCCAGTTCTCCGATAAGGTCGGTTATCTTTTCTTGTGCCGTTATGAATGTCTCTTTGTTCCGGTTTATCTCTTCCGATGTGAAGCCGCAGGAATAACGGAGGTACTCGTACACATGGCTGTCTATCTGATATCGTGCTGTAACCTTTGCTTGCAATTCTTTCCCTTCCAGTTCTTCATCTCTGAACTGTGGTTGATAGACCGGGTAGAACCTAAACCCGGTCACCTTGCTACGTTTGTTGTTTGGGTTTTCACGCACTTTCACGTAGTTGAAAGTGTATGGGCAGCTCTCATCAAGCGCAGCCTTTGCTGGTTTCAAAACTCTTTCCTCAAAATGATCTATTCTGTCTTTTCCGTTCTTGTCCTTGTATTTGTCCGCAGGTATGCCAAGACGGTCTTTCAAGTTTTCAAGGGATATATCCAAAGGGTACACCTGCCCACTCATTAACATGTAAAACCTAAGGGAATACCCAGTAGGTAGCGCAAGAGCCTTGTTTAACTCAAATTCTCTGTACCCCTTGGCGAACTTGGTAAACACATCCCAAAGGTCGTTAGACACACGAAAGGTTATAATGCCAGTGCGTTTTTTATATTTTGGGTTAGATATAAATCCGCACTTCCACCATTCCTCGTCATCTTCGTAAGTAAAAAAACGTCCTGCCAAAGAATCGAGTGCGGCTATGATTTCATTGTAATCACGTCCGGAAAAAATAACGTCAGATACATGCATTTGTGCATCAACATCCCAAAGTCCATGCTCAAACTTGCGTTTCGTGCCTGCATAATCTTTCAGTTTTACTCCCTTTAGTTCAGCTTGGCACGCTTCCAGTATGCGAAGAACTATTCTTTGTTCGTGTATGGACATGTCTTGCTGTTTTGACCATGTATATACCCATGAAACAACAACATCTTTATTCTTGGTAATAGGTAGTTTCTTTTTCATAAACGATTGATTTGCTGCAAATATACACAATCCCCACATTAAAACAAAAAAAGAGGGGTAAAACTCCCAAAGTGTGGGGACTAATTTACTTTTAAACTCCCAAAGTGTGGGGACTAAACTCCCAAAGTGTGGGGAAACACATGTTCTAATCCCTTTATTTATGGGCGTTTGCGAAGAAGTGATAGAGCATATTACAGACGATGCTTATAACAGACAAGGGGAATTTATAGAGCTAAGTGGTTGATTTACTGTCGGAAAAAGAAAAACGATAGGGAAAAAGAGCAAAGCAAAACCAACCAACGGGCGGTAGGATTGGAAACGGGTTTTTATGGCGTGTACACGTTTGTGTACAAAATGTTTGTATTTTATTGAAATATAGCTATCTTTGTGCTGAATTTAAAAGCAAACAGATATGGAAGCATTATCAGTAAGAGAATACCGTAACAACCTCGCAGCGTCTTTCACCAAAGCTGACAATGGCGAGCAGGTACTAATTCGCAGGAAAAACGAGATTTACGCTTTGGTAAAAGTTGGTCGTGAAGATTTGATGATAACCCCGGAGCTGCAAGCAAGGATTGACAAGGCAAGGGAAGAAATCAAATCCGGAAAGTGTGTTACCCTCAAAAGCAGTGAGGATATTGACGCTTATTTCGATAGTCTATGATGTACACAATTAGGGTTTCCGACGGGGTGGATAAGGTGATTGCCAAATGGAAGAAATCAAACCCCAATTTGTTCAAGAAGTATAAGAAAATCTACAAAGAATTGTTAGAGCACCCTAAGACTGGGCTTGGGCATCCCGAAGCGTTAAGGGGCGGTGGGGATATTACATGGTCTCGACACATTACCGCCCATGACCGGATAATCTATGACATTTACGAGGAAGTGGTAGAGGTCTACATCTTGGAGGTAGAGGGGCATTACAACGATAAATGATAAAACTGTTATGGTCGAATATTGTGTTTACTGGTTAGAGAACGGCGAGCCTATGCACGAGGTGTTCTCTTCTCTTGCCGCCGCCGAGATGTACTCATGTGCGATAAGAGGGAAAGAAAACATTGAATGGGTGGAGGTGTCCGAAGAAGAAACCATTGATTTGGACGAACTGGAAGACATGTTCCCGGATGACTTCTGCGGCGTGTAATCCCCTTGGGTAGAAATGGGGTAGAATTTGTTAGGCTGTGGGGGATTTTCTAACACGCCGGGGCTTTTTGCTGGGCGGTTGGCGTGGATGTATTCCCATGCGGCATGTGTATATATAGCAAGAAGTGTCCTTGTCGGACAATTCTTGCTTTTCTCGCTTTGCTCAAAAAGATTTTAAGATTACCTTTGTGGCATGGAACTAAGACGGAACGAAAAGATTACATTCCGGTGTACCGAACTTGAAAAGGACGCACTTGCGGAGCAGGCAGCCCGGTGCAGTCTAAGCGTATCGGAATACTGCCGGAGTTTGTCCCTTGGGGGGCGCCCAAGGGAGAGGTACACCGAGGAGGAACGGCAGCTTCTCCGGGACATAGCCCAGTTGAAAGGAACGCTCCAACGGCTGAACAACTACTTCGGTGGTCGCCAGTACCGGGAAGTGTTCGAGGAGAACCGGGCACTAATTACAGAGCTCAAAAAAATACTCTCACGATGATAGGGAAAGGGAAAAGCATATCACATGGTGTGGCGGCATTGGAGTACGACCTCGCCAAAGAGATAAACGGGCAGGCAGTAGCCACCGAGATAGCCCGGCATGAACTTTATGGGTGTACTGGTGCGGAAATGGTGCAGGAAATGAAACCGTATCACATTGATTTTCCGAACGTAAAAAACAACTGCCTACGTTTCGAGGTCAGCCCCTCGATAGAGGAAAGCGCCACCTTTACGGATGCGGACTGGGCGGAACTTGGTAACGACTTCATGCAGCGCATGGGGTTGGCGAACCACCAGTACATCATCATCCGGCACAGCGGTACGGAGAGCAAGAAAGAGCAAGCCCACCTGCACATACTGGCAAACCGGGTTTCCCTTTCCGGGGAACTGTACCGGGACAACTGGATAGGGAAAAAGGCAACGGAAGCCGCCAATGCCATAGCCAAGGAACGGAACTTTGTACAGTCGCAGGACATTGGCAAAGTCAACAAAGCGGAAATCAAGGAAGCCATGGACGGCGTATTGAAGAAGATGCAGGGCTTTGACTTTACCAAATTCAAGGAAGAACTTGGTAAGAGAGGTTTTAAAGTCCGGGAAGCCAGGGCAAGCACCGGGAAACTTAACGGCTACTATGTCACAGCCCGAAGCGGTACGGAGTATAAGGCAAGCGAGATAGGGAAAGGCTACACTCTCGCCCATATCGAGCGGACACAAAGCAAACTGAAGTGCAACTCAATGAACATATCTCATGGAAACAAACTCACACCCGGAAGCGGCAGCTTCCAACGTTAAGCAGGGACAGTACAGCCCCCGGAAAAGAAAAGATACAACGCCAAGGGTAAACCCGCAGCTTGCGGTAGAACTGGTGTATCAAGAACTAAAGCGTGTTGAAGTCTATACGAAGCGCATAGAGGACGCAACAGCCCGAAAGGTACAAATAGACGGGAAAAGCCTTGAAAGTGCCGAAAATCGCCTAAAAAACGTGTTGGCGGACTTTGAACGGCAGGGGTACAGAATGAAAAACGGCGGTTATGTGGACAAACGAATTTCGTTCTACTCAATCCTTTGTGCTGTTATCTCCCTATTGTTCGCTTGTTTCATGTGCTATCTTTGGACGGATGCAGCCAAAGACCGGGACAACTACAAGCAGTATTATGAATACTACCAAGAGCAGGCAAGGGAACAAAAGGGGAATAAATAAACATCTAACTTTACGAATTATGGGAACAACGGAACACGAAGAACCTCGGTTCTTCTTCATACTGAACAAGGGTGCGAAGTCCGGCGGCGAAATCACCCATGCCGTCCTAAACGGTAGTATCGTTTCGAAGCCGGCAGGCTGGGACGCCTTTCATGGGCTTGCACTGGCGAGAGAGAAACTAAGCAGCGAGGAAATACAACAGCAGATGAAAGAACTTGGTGTAGAAATGGAAATCGTTCCTCTGATTTGACAAGATTACCCGGAGTGTTTCAGCCGGGTAATCTTGTTACTTATCCTTGATTTTCCCTTTAAGGGCGTTTATAATCCACCCTTTCGGATTGTTCTTTTCTCGTGATTTTCCGTTTAGGAGAGCCAGTTCTCCGATAAGGTCGGTTATCTTTTCTTGTGCCGTTATGAATGTCTCTTTGTTCCGGTTTATCTCTTCCGATGTGAAGCCGCAGGAATAACGGAGGTACTCGTACACATGGCTGTCTATCTGATATCGTGCTGTAACCTTTGCTTGCAATTCTTTCCCTTCCAGTTCTTCATCTCTGAACTGTGGTTGATAGACCGGGTAGAACCTAAACCCGGTCACCTTGCTACGTTTGTTGTTTGGGTTTTCACGCACTTTCACGTAGTTGAAAGTGTATGGGCAGCTCTCATCAAGCGCAGCCTTTGCTGGTTTCAAAACTCTTTCCTCAAAATGATCTATTCTGTCTTTTCCGTTCTTGTCCTTGTATTTGTCCGCAGGTATGCCAAGACGGTCTTTCAAGTTTTCAAGGGATATATCCAAAGGGTACACCTGCCCACTCATTAACATGTAAAACCTAAGGGAATACCCAGTAGGTAGCGCAAGAGCCTTGTTTAACTCAAATTCTCTGTACCCCTTGGCGAACTTGGTAAACACATCCCAAAGGTCGTTAGACACACGAAAGGTTATAATGCCAGTGCGTTTTTTATATTTTGGGTTAGATATAAATCCGCACTTCCACCATTCCTCGTCATCTTCGTAAGTAAAAAAACGTCCTGCCAAAGAATCGAGTGCGGCTATGATTTCATTGTAATCACGTCCGGAAAAAATAACGTCAGATACATGCATTTGTGCATCAACATCCCAAAGTCCATGCTCAAACTTGCGTTTCGTGCCTGCATAATCTTTCAGTTTTACTCCCTTTAGTTCAGCTTGGCACGCTTCCAGTATGCGAAGAACTATTCTTTGTTCGTGTATGGACATGTCTTGCTGTTTTGACCATGTATATACCCATGAAACAACAACATCTTTATTCTTGGTAATAGGTAGTTTCTTTTTCATAAACGATTGATTTGCTGCAAATATACACAATCCCCACATTAAAACAAAAAAAGAGGGGTAAAACTCCCAAAGTGTGGGGACTAATTTACTTTTAAACTCCCAAAGTGTGGGGACTAAACTCCCAAAGTGTGGGGAAACACATGTTCTAATCCCTTTATTTATGGGCGTTTGCGAAGAAGTGATAGAGCATATTACAGACGATGCTTATAACAGACAAGGGGAATTTATAGAGCTAAGTGGTTGATTTACTGTCGGAAAAAGAAAAACGATAGGGAAAAAGAGCAAAGCAAAACCAACCAACGGGCGGTAGGATTGGAAACGGGTTTTTATGGCGTGTACACGTTTGTGTACAAAATGTTTGTATTTTATTGAAATATAGCTATCTTTGTGCTGAATTTAAAAGCAAACAGATATGGAAGCATTATCAGTAAGAGAATACCGTAACAACCTCGCAGCGTCTTTCACCAAAGCTGACAATGGCGAGCAGGTACTAATTCGCAGGAAAAACGAGATTTACGCTTTGGTAAAAGTTGGTCGTGAAGATTTGATGATAACCCCGGAGCTGCAAGCAAGGATTGACAAGGCAAGGGAAGAAATCAAATCCGGAAAGTGTGTTACCCTCAAAAGCAGTGAGGATATTGACGCTTATTTCGATAGTCTATGATGTACACAATTAGGGTTTCCGACGGGGTGGATAAGGTGATTGCCAAATGGAAGAAATCAAACCCCAATTTGTTCAAGAAGTATAAGAAAATCTACAAAGAATTGTTAGAGCACCCTAAGACTGGGCTTGGGCATCCCGAAGCGTTAAGGGGCGGTGGGGATATTACATGGTCTCGACACATTACCGCCCATGACCGGATAATCTATGACATTTACGAGGAAGTGGTAGAGGTCTACATCTTGGAGGTAGAGGGGCATTACAACGATAAATGATAAAACTGTTATGGTCGAATATTGTGTTTACTGGTTAGAGAACGGCGAGCCTATGCACGAGGTGTTCTCTTCTCTTGCCGCCGCCGAGATGTACTCATGTGCGATAAGAGGGAAAGAAAACATTGAATGGGTGGAGGTGTCCGAAGAAGAAACCATTGATTTGGACGAACTGGAAGACATGTTCCCGGATGACTTCTGCGGCGTGTAATCCCCTTGGGTAGAAATGGGGTAGAATTTGTTAGGCTGTGGGGGATTTTCTAACACGCCGGGGCTTTTTGCTGGGCGGTTGGCGTGGATGTATTCCCATGCGGCATGTGTATATATAGCAAGAAGTGTCCTTGTCGGACAATTCTTGCTTTTCTCGCTTTGCTCAAAAAGATTTTAAGATTACCTTTGTGGCATGGAACTAAGACGGAACGAAAAGATTACATTCCGGTGTACCGAACTTGAAAAGGACGCACTTGCGGAGCAGGCAGCCCGGTGCAGTCTAAGCGTATCGGAATACTGCCGGAGTTTGTCCCTTGGGGGGCGCCCAAGGGAGAGGTACACCGAGGAGGAACGGCAGCTTCTCCGGGACATAGCCCAGTTGAAAGGAACGCTCCAACGGCTGAACAACTACTTCGGTGGTCGCCAGTACCGGGAAGTGTTCGAGGAGAACCGGGCACTAATTACAGAGCTCAAAAAAATACTCTCACGATGATAGGGAAAGGGAAAAGCATATCACATGGTGTGGCGGCATTGGAGTACGACCTCGCCAAAGAGATAAACGGGCAGGCAGTAGCCACCGAGATAGCCCGGCATGAACTTTATGGGTGTACTGGTGCGGAAATGGTGCAGGAAATGAAACCGTATCACATTGATTTTCCGAACGTAAAAAACAACTGCCTACGTTTCGAGGTCAGCCCCTCGATAGAGGAAAGCGCCACCTTTACGGATGCGGACTGGGCGGAACTTGGTAACGACTTCATGCAGCGCATGGGGTTGGCGAACCACCAGTACATCATCATCCGGCACAGCGGTACGGAGAGCAAGAAAGAGCAAGCCCACCTGCACATACTGGCAAACCGGGTTTCCCTTTCCGGGGAACTGTACCGGGACAACTGGATAGGGAAAAAGGCAACGGAAGCCGCCAATGCCATAGCCAAGGAACGGAACTTTGTACAGTCGCAGGACATTGGCAAAGTCAACAAAGCGGAAATCAAGGAAGCCATGGACGGCGTATTGAAGAAGATGCAGGGCTTTGACTTTACCAAATTCAAGGAAGAACTTGGTAAGAGAGGTTTTAAAGTCCGGGAAGCCAGGGCAAGCACCGGGAAACTTAACGGCTACTATGTCACAGCCCGAAGCGGTACGGAGTATAAGGCAAGCGAGATAGGGAAAGGCTACACTCTCGCCCATATCGAGCGGACACAAAGCAAACTGAAGTGCAACTCAATGAACATATCTCATGGAAACAAACTCACACCCGGAAGCGGCAGCTTCCAACGTTAAGCAGGGACAGTACAGCCCCCGGAAAAGAAAAGATACAACGCCAAGGGTAAACCCGCAGCTTGCGGTAGAACTGGTGTATCAAGAACTAAAGCGTGTTGAAGTCTATACGAAGCGCATAGAGGACGCAACAGCCCGAAAGGTACAAATAGACGGGAAAAGCCTTGAAAGTGCCGAAAATCGCCTAAAAAACGTGTTGGCGGACTTTGAACGGCAGGGGTACAGAATGAAAAACGGCGGTTATGTGGACAAACGAATTTCGTTCTACTCAATCCTTTGTGCTGTTATCTCCCTATTGTTCGCTTGTTTCATGTGCTATCTTTGGACGGATGCAGCCAAAGACCGGGACAACTACAAGCAGTATTATGAATACTACCAAGAGCAGGCAAGGGAACAAAAGGGGAATAAATAAACATCTAACTTTACGAATTATGGGAACAACGGAACACGAAGAACCTCGGTTCTTCTTCATACTGAACAAGGGTGCGAAGTCCGGCGGCGAAATCACCCATGCCGTCCTAAACGGTAGTATCGTTTCGAAGCCGGCAGGCTGGGACGCCTTTCATGGGCTTGCACTGGCGAGAGAGAAACTAAGCAGCGAGGAAATACAACAGCAGATGAAAGAACTTGGTGTAGAAATGGAAATCGTTCCTCTGATTTGACAAGATTACCCGGAGTGTTTCAGCCGGGTAATCTTGTTACTTATCCTTGATTTTCCCTTTAAGGGCGTTTATAATCCACCCTTTCGGATTGTTCTTTTCTCGTGATTTTCCGTTTAGGAGAGCCAGTTCTCCGATAAGGTCGGTTATCTTTTCTTGTGCCGTTATGAATGTCTCTTTGTTCCGGTTTATCTCTTCCGATGTGAAGCCGCAGGAATAACGGAGGTACTCGTACACATGGCTGTCTATCTGATATCGTGCTGTAACCTTTGCTTGCAATTCTTTCCCTTCCAGTTCTTCATCTCTGAACTGTGGTTGATAGACCGGGTAGAACCTAAACCCGGTCACCTTGCTACGTTTGTTGTTTGGGTTTTCACGCACTTTCACGTAGTTGAAAGTGTATGGGCAGCTCTCATCAAGCGCAGCCTTTGCTGGTTTCAAAACTCTTTCCTCAAAATGATCTATTCTGTCTTTTCCGTTCTTGTCCTTGTATTTGTCCGCAGGTATGCCAAGACGGTCTTTCAAGTTTTCAAGGGATATATCCAAAGGGTACACCTGCCCACTCATTAACATGTAAAACCTAAGGGAATACCCAGTAGGTAGCGCAAGAGCCTTGTTTAACTCAAATTCTCTGTACCCCTTGGCGAACTTGGTAAACACATCCCAAAGGTCGTTAGACACACGAAAGGTTATAATGCCAGTGCGTTTTTTATATTTTGGGTTAGATATAAATCCGCACTTCCACCATTCCTCGTCATCTTCGTAAGTAAAAAAACGTCCTGCCAAAGAATCGAGTGCGGCTATGATTTCATTGTAATCACGTCCGGAAAAAATAACGTCAGATACATGCATTTGTGCATCAACATCCCAAAGTCCATGCTCAAACTTGCGTTTCGTGCCTGCATAATCTTTCAGTTTTACTCCCTTTAGTTCAGCTTGGCACGCTTCCAGTATGCGAAGAACTATTCTTTGTTCGTGTATGGACATGTCTTGCTGTTTTGACCATGTATATACCCATGAAACAACAACATCTTTATTCTTGGTAATAGGTAGTTTCTTTTTCATAAACGATTGATTTGCTGCAAATATACACAATCCCCACATTAAAACAAAAAAAGAGGGGTAAAACTCCCAAAGTGTGGGGACTAATTTACTTTTAAACTCCCAAAGTGTGGGGACTAAACTCCCAAAGTGTGGGGAAACACATGTTCTAATCCCTTTATTTATGGGCGTTTGCGAAGAAGTGATAGAGCATATTACAGACGATGCTTATAACAGACAAGGGGAATTTATAGAGCTAAGTGGTTGATTTACTGTCGGAAAAAGAAAAACGATAGGGAAAAAGAGCAAAGCAAAACCAACCAACGGGCGGTAGGATTGGAAACGGGTTTTTATGGCGTGTACACGTTTGTGTACAAAATGTTTGTATTTTATTGAAATATAGCTATCTTTGTGCTGAATTTAAAAGCAAACAGATATGGAAGCATTATCAGTAAGAGAATACCGTAACAACCTCGCAGCGTCTTTCACCAAAGCTGACAATGGCGAGCAGGTACTAATTCGCAGGAAAAACGAGATTTACGCTTTGGTAAAAGTTGGTCGTGAAGATTTGATGATAACCCCGGAGCTGCAAGCAAGGATTGACAAGGCAAGGGAAGAAATCAAATCCGGAAAGTGTGTTACCCTCAAAAGCAGTGAGGATATTGACGCTTATTTCGATAGTCTATGATGTACACAATTAGGGTTTCCGACGGGGTGGATAAGGTGATTGCCAAATGGAAGAAATCAAACCCCAATTTGTTCAAGAAGTATAAGAAAATCTACAAAGAATTGTTAGAGCACCCTAAGACTGGGCTTGGGCATCCCGAAGCGTTAAGGGGCGGTGGGGATATTACATGGTCTCGACACATTACCGCCCATGACCGGATAATCTATGACATTTACGAGGAAGTGGTAGAGGTCTACATCTTGGAGGTAGAGGGGCATTACAACGATAAATGATAAAACTGTTATGGTCGAATATTGTGTTTACTGGTTAGAGAACGGCGAGCCTATGCACGAGGTGTTCTCTTCTCTTGCCGCCGCCGAGATGTACTCATGTGCGATAAGAGGGAAAGAAAACATTGAATGGGTGGAGGTGTCCGAAGAAGAAACCATTGATTTGGACGAACTGGAAGACATGTTCCCGGATGACTTCTGCGGCGTGTAATCCCCTTGGGTAGAAATGGGGTAGAATTTGTTAGGCTGTGGGGGATTTTCTAACACGCCGGGGCTTTTTGCTGGGCGGTTGGCGTGGATGTATTCCCATGCGGCATGTGTATATATAGCAAGAAGTGTCCTTGTCGGACAATTCTTGCTTTTCTCGCTTTGCTCAAAAAGATTTTAAGATTACCTTTGTGGCATGGAACTAAGACGGAACGAAAAGATTACATTCCGGTGTACCGAACTTGAAAAGGACGCACTTGCGGAGCAGGCAGCCCGGTGCAGTCTAAGCGTATCGGAATACTGCCGGAGTTTGTCCCTTGGGGGGCGCCCAAGGGAGAGGTACACCGAGGAGGAACGGCAGCTTCTCCGGGACATAGCCCAGTTGAAAGGAACGCTCCAACGGCTGAACAACTACTTCGGTGGTCGCCAGTACCGGGAAGTGTTCGAGGAGAACCGGGCACTAATTACAGAGCTCAAAAAAATACTCTCACGATGATAGGGAAAGGGAAAAGCATATCACATGGTGTGGCGGCATTGGAGTACGACCTCGCCAAAGAGATAAACGGGCAGGCAGTAGCCACCGAGATAGCCCGGCATGAACTTTATGGGTGTACTGGTGCGGAAATGGTGCAGGAAATGAAACCGTATCACATTGATTTTCCGAACGTAAAAAACAACTGCCTACGTTTCGAGGTCAGCCCCTCGATAGAGGAAAGCGCCACCTTTACGGATGCGGACTGGGCGGAACTTGGTAACGACTTCATGCAGCGCATGGGGTTGGCGAACCACCAGTACATCATCATCCGGCACAGCGGTACGGAGAGCAAGAAAGAGCAAGCCCACCTGCACATACTGGCAAACCGGGTTTCCCTTTCCGGGGAACTGTACCGGGACAACTGGATAGGGAAAAAGGCAACGGAAGCCGCCAATGCCATAGCCAAGGAACGGAACTTTGTACAGTCGCAGGACATTGGCAAAGTCAACAAAGCGGAAATCAAGGAAGCCATGGACGGCGTATTGAAGAAGATGCAGGGCTTTGACTTTACCAAATTCAAGGAAGAACTTGGTAAGAGAGGTTTTAAAGTCCGGGAAGCCAGGGCAAGCACCGGGAAACTTAACGGCTACTATGTCACAGCCCGAAGCGGTACGGAGTATAAGGCAAGCGAGATAGGGAAAGGCTACACTCTCGCCCATATCGAGCGGACACAAAGCAAACTGAAGTGCAACTCAATGAACATATCTCATGGAAACAAACTCACACCCGGAAGCGGCAGCTTCCAACGTTAAGCAGGGACAGTACAGCCCCCGGAAAAGAAAAGATACAACGCCAAGGGTAAACCCGCAGCTTGCGGTAGAACTGGTGTATCAAGAACTAAAGCGTGTTGAAGTCTATACGAAGCGCATAGAGGACGCAACAGCCCGAAAGGTACAAATAGACGGGAAAAGCCTTGAAAGTGCCGAAAATCGCCTAAAAAACGTGTTGGCGGACTTTGAACGGCAGGGGTACAGAATGAAAAACGGCGGTTATGTGGACAAACGAATTTCGTTCTACTCAATCCTTTGTGCTGTTATCTCCCTATTGTTCGCTTGTTTCATGTGCTATCTTTGGACGGATGCAGCCAAAGACCGGGACAACTACAAGCAGTATTATGAATACTACCAAGAGCAGGCAAGGGAACAAAAGGGGAATAAATAAACATCTAACTTTACGAATTATGGGAACAACGGAACACGAAGAACCTCGGTTCTTCTTCATACTGAACAAGGGTGCGAAGTCCGGCGGCGAAATCACCCATGCCGTCCTAAACGGTAGTATCGTTTCGAAGCCGGCAGGCTGGGACGCCTTTCATGGGCTTGCACTGGCGAGAGAGAAACTAAGCAGCGAGGAAATACAACAGCAGATGAAAGAACTTGGTGTAGAAATGGAAATCGTTCCTCTGATTTGACAAGATTACCCGGAGTGTTTCAGCCGGGTAATCTTGTTACTTATCCTTGATTTTCCCTTTAAGGGCGTTTATAATCCACCCTTTCGGATTGTTCTTTTCTCGTGATTTTCCGTTTAGGAGAGCCAGTTCTCCGATAAGGTCGGTTATCTTTTCTTGTGCCGTTATGAATGTCTCTTTGTTCCGGTTTATCTCTTCCGATGTGAAGCCGCAGGAATAACGGAGGTACTCGTACACATGGCTGTCTATCTGATATCGTGCTGTAACCTTTGCTTGCAATTCTTTCCCTTCCAGTTCTTCATCTCTGAACTGTGGTTGATAGACCGGGTAGAACCTAAACCCGGTCACCTTGCTACGTTTGTTGTTTGGGTTTTCACGCACTTTCACGTAGTTGAAAGTGTATGGGCAGCTCTCATCAAGCGCAGCCTTTGCTGGTTTCAAAACTCTTTCCTCAAAATGATCTATTCTGTCTTTTCCGTTCTTGTCCTTGTATTTGTCCGCAGGTATGCCAAGACGGTCTTTCAAGTTTTCAAGGGATATATCCAAAGGGTACACCTGCCCACTCATTAACATGTAAAACCTAAGGGAATACCCAGTAGGTAGCGCAAGAGCCTTGTTTAACTCAAATTCTCTGTACCCCTTGGCGAACTTGGTAAACACATCCCAAAGGTCGTTAGACACACGAAAGGTTATAATGCCAGTGCGTTTTTTATATTTTGGGTTAGATATAAATCCGCACTTCCACCATTCCTCGTCATCTTCGTAAGTAAAAAAACGTCCTGCCAAAGAATCGAGTGCGGCTATGATTTCATTGTAATCACGTCCGGAAAAAATAACGTCAGATACATGCATTTGTGCATCAACATCCCAAAGTCCATGCTCAAACTTGCGTTTCGTGCCTGCATAATCTTTCAGTTTTACTCCCTTTAGTTCAGCTTGGCACGCTTCCAGTATGCGAAGAACTATTCTTTGTTCGTGTATGGACATGTCTTGCTGTTTTGACCATGTATATACCCATGAAACAACAACATCTTTATTCTTGGTAATAGGTAGTTTCTTTTTCATAAACGATTGATTTGCTGCAAATATACACAATCCCCACATTAAAACAAAAAAAGAGGGGTAAAACTCCCAAAGTGTGGGGACTAATTTACTTTTAAACTCCCAAAGTGTGGGGACTAAACTCCCAAAGTGTGGGGAAACACATGTTCTAATCCCTTTATTTATGGGCGTTTGCGAAGAAGTGATAGAGCATATTACAGACGATGCTTATAACAGACAAGGGGAATTTATAGAGCTAAGTGGTTGATTTACTGTCGGAAAAAGAAAAACGATAGGGAAAAAGAGCAAAGCAAAACCAACCAACGGGCGGTAGGATTGGAAACGGGTTTTTATGGCGTGTACACGTTTGTGTACAAAATGTTTGTATTTTATTGAAATATAGCTATCTTTGTGCTGAATTTAAAAGCAAACAGATATGGAAGCATTATCAGTAAGAGAATACCGTAACAACCTCGCAGCGTCTTTCACCAAAGCTGACAATGGCGAGCAGGTACTAATTCGCAGGAAAAACGAGATTTACGCTTTGGTAAAAGTTGGTCGTGAAGATTTGATGATAACCCCGGAGCTGCAAGCAAGGATTGACAAGGCAAGGGAAGAAATCAAATCCGGAAAGTGTGTTACCCTCAAAAGCAGTGAGGATATTGACGCTTATTTCGATAGTCTATGATGTACACAATTAGGGTTTCCGACGGGGTGGATAAGGTGATTGCCAAATGGAAGAAATCAAACCCCAATTTGTTCAAGAAGTATAAGAAAATCTACAAAGAATTGTTAGAGCACCCTAAGACTGGGCTTGGGCATCCCGAAGCGTTAAGGGGCGGTGGGGATATTACATGGTCTCGACACATTACCGCCCATGACCGGATAATCTATGACATTTACGAGGAAGTGGTAGAGGTCTACATCTTGGAGGTAGAGGGGCATTACAACGATAAATGATAAAACTGTTATGGTCGAATATTGTGTTTACTGGTTAGAGAACGGCGAGCCTATGCACGAGGTGTTCTCTTCTCTTGCCGCCGCCGAGATGTACTCATGTGCGATAAGAGGGAAAGAAAACATTGAATGGGTGGAGGTGTCCGAAGAAGAAACCATTGATTTGGACGAACTGGAAGACATGTTCCCGGATGACTTCTGCGGCGTGTAATCCCCTTGGGTAGAAATGGGGTAGAATTTGTTAGGCTGTGGGGGATTTTCTAACACGCCGGGGCTTTTTGCTGGGCGGTTGGCGTGGATGTATTCCCATGCGGCATGTGTATATATAGCAAGAAGTGTCCTTGTCGGACAATTCTTGCTTTTCTCGCTTTGCTCAAAAAGATTTTAAGATTACCTTTGTGGCATGGAACTAAGACGGAACGAAAAGATTACATTCCGGTGTACCGAACTTGAAAAGGACGCACTTGCGGAGCAGGCAGCCCGGTGCAGTCTAAGCGTATCGGAATACTGCCGGAGTTTGTCCCTTGGGGGGCGCCCAAGGGAGAGGTACACCGAGGAGGAACGGCAGCTTCTCCGGGACATAGCCCAGTTGAAAGGAACGCTCCAACGGCTGAACAACTACTTCGGTGGTCGCCAGTACCGGGAAGTGTTCGAGGAGAACCGGGCACTAATTACAGAGCTCAAAAAAATACTCTCACGATGATAGGGAAAGGGAAAAGCATATCACATGGTGTGGCGGCATTGGAGTACGACCTCGCCAAAGAGATAAACGGGCAGGCAGTAGCCACCGAGATAGCCCGGCATGAACTTTATGGGTGTACTGGTGCGGAAATGGTGCAGGAAATGAAACCGTATCACATTGATTTTCCGAACGTAAAAAACAACTGCCTACGTTTCGAGGTCAGCCCCTCGATAGAGGAAAGCGCCACCTTTACGGATGCGGACTGGGCGGAACTTGGTAACGACTTCATGCAGCGCATGGGGTTGGCGAACCACCAGTACATCATCATCCGGCACAGCGGTACGGAGAGCAAGAAAGAGCAAGCCCACCTGCACATACTGGCAAACCGGGTTTCCCTTTCCGGGGAACTGTACCGGGACAACTGGATAGGGAAAAAGGCAACGGAAGCCGCCAATGCCATAGCCAAGGAACGGAACTTTGTACAGTCGCAGGACATTGGCAAAGTCAACAAAGCGGAAATCAAGGAAGCCATGGACGGCGTATTGAAGAAGATGCAGGGCTTTGACTTTACCAAATTCAAGGAAGAACTTGGTAAGAGAGGTTTTAAAGTCCGGGAAGCCAGGGCAAGCACCGGGAAACTTAACGGCTACTATGTCACAGCCCGAAGCGGTACGGAGTATAAGGCAAGCGAGATAGGGAAAGGCTACACTCTCGCCCATATCGAGCGGACACAAAGCAAACTGAAGTGCAACTCAATGAACATATCTCATGGAAACAAACTCACACCCGGAAGCGGCAGCTTCCAACGTTAAGCAGGGACAGTACAGCCCCCGGAAAAGAAAAGATACAACGCCAAGGGTAAACCCGCAGCTTGCGGTAGAACTGGTGTATCAAGAACTAAAGCGTGTTGAAGTCTATACGAAGCGCATAGAGGACGCAACAGCCCGAAAGGTACAAATAGACGGGAAAAGCCTTGAAAGTGCCGAAAATCGCCTAAAAAACGTGTTGGCGGACTTTGAACGGCAGGGGTACAGAATGAAAAACGGCGGTTATGTGGACAAACGAATTTCGTTCTACTCAATCCTTTGTGCTGTTATCTCCCTATTGTTCGCTTGTTTCATGTGCTATCTTTGGACGGATGCAGCCAAAGACCGGGACAACTACAAGCAGTATTATGAATACTACCAAGAGCAGGCAAGGGAACAAAAGGGGAATAAATAAACATCTAACTTTACGAATTATGGGAACAACGGAACACGAAGAACCTCGGTTCTTCTTCATACTGAACAAGGGTGCGAAGTCCGGCGGCGAAATCACCCATGCCGTCCTAAACGGTAGTATCGTTTCGAAGCCGGCAGGCTGGGACGCCTTTCATGGGCTTGCACTGGCGAGAGAGAAACTAAGCAGCGAGGAAATACAACAGCAGATGAAAGAACTTGGTGTAGAAATGGAAATCGTTCCTCTGATTTGACAAGATTACCCGGAGTGTTTCAGCCGGGTAATCTTGTTACTTATCCTTGATTTTCCCTTTAAGGGCGTTTATAATCCACCCTTTCGGATTGTTCTTTTCTCGTGATTTTCCGTTTAGGAGAGCCAGTTCTCCGATAAGGTCGGTTATCTTTTCTTGTGCCGTTATGAATGTCTCTTTGTTCCGGTTTATCTCTTCCGATGTGAAGCCGCAGGAATAACGGAGGTACTCGTACACATGGCTGTCTATCTGATATCGTGCTGTAACCTTTGCTTGCAATTCTTTCCCTTCCAGTTCTTCATCTCTGAACTGTGGTTGATAGACCGGGTAGAACCTAAACCCGGTCACCTTGCTACGTTTGTTGTTTGGGTTTTCACGCACTTTCACGTAGTTGAAAGTGTATGGGCAGCTCTCATCAAGCGCAGCCTTTGCTGGTTTCAAAACTCTTTCCTCAAAATGATCTATTCTGTCTTTTCCGTTCTTGTCCTTGTATTTGTCCGCAGGTATGCCAAGACGGTCTTTCAAGTTTTCAAGGGATATATCCAAAGGGTACACCTGCCCACTCATTAACATGTAAAACCTAAGGGAATACCCAGTAGGTAGCGCAAGAGCCTTGTTTAACTCAAATTCTCTGTACCCCTTGGCGAACTTGGTAAACACATCCCAAAGGTCGTTAGACACACGAAAGGTTATAATGCCAGTGCGTTTTTTATATTTTGGGTTAGATATAAATCCGCACTTCCACCATTCCTCGTCATCTTCGTAAGTAAAAAAACGTCCTGCCAAAGAATCGAGTGCGGCTATGATTTCATTGTAATCACGTCCGGAAAAAATAACGTCAGATACATGCATTTGTGCATCAACATCCCAAAGTCCATGCTCAAACTTGCGTTTCGTGCCTGCATAATCTTTCAGTTTTACTCCCTTTAGTTCAGCTTGGCACGCTTCCAGTATGCGAAGAACTATTCTTTGTTCGTGTATGGACATGTCTTGCTGTTTTGACCATGTATATACCCATGAAACAACAACATCTTTATTCTTGGTAATAGGTAGTTTCTTTTTCATAAACGATTGATTTGCTGCAAATATACACAATCCCCACATTAAAACAAAAAAAGAGGGGTAAAACTCCCAAAGTGTGGGGACTAATTTACTTTTAAACTCCCAAAGTGTGGGGACTAAACTCCCAAAGTGTGGGGAAACACATGTTCTAATCCCTTTATTTATGGGCGTTTGCGAAGAAGTGATAGAGCATATTACAGACGATGCTTATAACAGACAAGGGGAATTTATAGAGCTAAGTGGTTGATTTACTGTCGGAAAAAGAAAAACGATAGGGAAAAAGAGCAAAGCAAAACCAACCAACGGGCGGTAGGATTGGAAACGGGTTTTTATGGCGTGTACACGTTTGTGTACAAAATGTTTGTATTTTATTGAAATATAGCTATCTTTGTGCTGAATTTAAAAGCAAACAGATATGGAAGCATTATCAGTAAGAGAATACCGTAACAACCTCGCAGCGTCTTTCACCAAAGCTGACAATGGCGAGCAGGTACTAATTCGCAGGAAAAACGAGATTTACGCTTTGGTAAAAGTTGGTCGTGAAGATTTGATGATAACCCCGGAGCTGCAAGCAAGGATTGACAAGGCAAGGGAAGAAATCAAATCCGGAAAGTGTGTTACCCTCAAAAGCAGTGAGGATATTGACGCTTATTTCGATAGTCTATGATGTACACAATTAGGGTTTCCGACGGGGTGGATAAGGTGATTGCCAAATGGAAGAAATCAAACCCCAATTTGTTCAAGAAGTATAAGAAAATCTACAAAGAATTGTTAGAGCACCCTAAGACTGGGCTTGGGCATCCCGAAGCGTTAAGGGGCGGTGGGGATATTACATGGTCTCGACACATTACCGCCCATGACCGGATAATCTATGACATTTACGAGGAAGTGGTAGAGGTCTACATCTTGGAGGTAGAGGGGCATTACAACGATAAATGATAAAACTGTTATGGTCGAATATTGTGTTTACTGGTTAGAGAACGGCGAGCCTATGCACGAGGTGTTCTCTTCTCTTGCCGCCGCCGAGATGTACTCATGTGCGATAAGAGGGAAAGAAAACATTGAATGGGTGGAGGTGTCCGAAGAAGAAACCATTGATTTGGACGAACTGGAAGACATGTTCCCGGATGACTTCTGCGGCGTGTAATCCCCTTGGGTAGAAATGGGGTAGAATTTGTTAGGCTGTGGGGGATTTTCTAACACGCCGGGGCTTTTTGCTGGGCGGTTGGCGTGGATGTATTCCCATGCGGCATGTGTATATATAGCAAGAAGTGTCCTTGTCGGACAATTCTTGCTTTTCTCGCTTTGCTCAAAAAGATTTTAAGATTACCTTTGTGGCATGGAACTAAGACGGAACGAAAAGATTACATTCCGGTGTACCGAACTTGAAAAGGACGCACTTGCGGAGCAGGCAGCCCGGTGCAGTCTAAGCGTATCGGAATACTGCCGGAGTTTGTCCCTTGGGGGGCGCCCAAGGGAGAGGTACACCGAGGAGGAACGGCAGCTTCTCCGGGACATAGCCCAGTTGAAAGGAACGCTCCAACGGCTGAACAACTACTTCGGTGGTCGCCAGTACCGGGAAGTGTTCGAGGAGAACCGGGCACTAATTACAGAGCTCAAAAAAATACTCTCACGATGATAGGGAAAGGGAAAAGCATATCACATGGTGTGGCGGCATTGGAGTACGACCTCGCCAAAGAGATAAACGGGCAGGCAGTAGCCACCGAGATAGCCCGGCATGAACTTTATGGGTGTACTGGTGCGGAAATGGTGCAGGAAATGAAACCGTATCACATTGATTTTCCGAACGTAAAAAACAACTGCCTACGTTTCGAGGTCAGCCCCTCGATAGAGGAAAGCGCCACCTTTACGGATGCGGACTGGGCGGAACTTGGTAACGACTTCATGCAGCGCATGGGGTTGGCGAACCACCAGTACATCATCATCCGGCACAGCGGTACGGAGAGCAAGAAAGAGCAAGCCCACCTGCACATACTGGCAAACCGGGTTTCCCTTTCCGGGGAACTGTACCGGGACAACTGGATAGGGAAAAAGGCAACGGAAGCCGCCAATGCCATAGCCAAGGAACGGAACTTTGTACAGTCGCAGGACATTGGCAAAGTCAACAAAGCGGAAATCAAGGAAGCCATGGACGGCGTATTGAAGAAGATGCAGGGCTTTGACTTTACCAAATTCAAGGAAGAACTTGGTAAGAGAGGTTTTAAAGTCCGGGAAGCCAGGGCAAGCACCGGGAAACTTAACGGCTACTATGTCACAGCCCGAAGCGGTACGGAGTATAAGGCAAGCGAGATAGGGAAAGGCTACACTCTCGCCCATATCGAGCGGACACAAAGCAAACTGAAGTGCAACTCAATGAACATATCTCATGGAAACAAACTCACACCCGGAAGCGGCAGCTTCCAACGTTAAGCAGGGACAGTACAGCCCCCGGAAAAGAAAAGATACAACGCCAAGGGTAAACCCGCAGCTTGCGGTAGAACTGGTGTATCAAGAACTAAAGCGTGTTGAAGTCTATACGAAGCGCATAGAGGACGCAACAGCCCGAAAGGTACAAATAGACGGGAAAAGCCTTGAAAGTGCCGAAAATCGCCTAAAAAACGTGTTGGCGGACTTTGAACGGCAGGGGTACAGAATGAAAAACGGCGGTTATGTGGACAAACGAATTTCGTTCTACTCAATCCTTTGTGCTGTTATCTCCCTATTGTTCGCTTGTTTCATGTGCTATCTTTGGACGGATGCAGCCAAAGACCGGGACAACTACAAGCAGTATTATGAATACTACCAAGAGCAGGCAAGGGAACAAAAGGGGAATAAATAAACATCTAACTTTACGAATTATGGGAACAACGGAACACGAAGAACCTCGGTTCTTCTTCATACTGAACAAGGGTGCGAAGTCCGGCGGCGAAATCACCCATGCCGTCCTAAACGGTAGTATCGTTTCGAAGCCGGCAGGCTGGGACGCCTTTCATGGGCTTGCACTGGCGAGAGAGAAACTAAGCAGCGAGGAAATACAACAGCAGATGAAAGAACTTGGTGTAGAAATGGAAATCGTTCCTCTGATTTGACAAGATTACCCGGAGTGTTTCAGCCGGGTAATCTTGTTACTTATCCTTGATTTTCCCTTTAAGGGCGTTTATAATCCACCCTTTCGGATTGTTCTTTTCTCGTGATTTTCCGTTTAGGAGAGCCAGTTCTCCGATAAGGTCGGTTATCTTTTCTTGTGCCGTTATGAATGTCTCTTTGTTCCGGTTTATCTCTTCCGATGTGAAGCCGCAGGAATAACGGAGGTACTCGTACACATGGCTGTCTATCTGATATCGTGCTGTAACCTTTGCTTGCAATTCTTTCCCTTCCAGTTCTTCATCTCTGAACTGTGGTTGATAGACCGGGTAGAACCTAAACCCGGTCACCTTGCTACGTTTGTTGTTTGGGTTTTCACGCACTTTCACGTAGTTGAAAGTGTATGGGCAGCTCTCATCAAGCGCAGCCTTTGCTGGTTTCAAAACTCTTTCCTCAAAATGATCTATTCTGTCTTTTCCGTTCTTGTCCTTGTATTTGTCCGCAGGTATGCCAAGACGGTCTTTCAAGTTTTCAAGGGATATATCCAAAGGGTACACCTGCCCACTCATTAACATGTAAAACCTAAGGGAATACCCAGTAGGTAGCGCAAGAGCCTTGTTTAACTCAAATTCTCTGTACCCCTTGGCGAACTTGGTAAACACATCCCAAAGGTCGTTAGACACACGAAAGGTTATAATGCCAGTGCGTTTTTTATATTTTGGGTTAGATATAAATCCGCACTTCCACCATTCCTCGTCATCTTCGTAAGTAAAAAAACGTCCTGCCAAAGAATCGAGTGCGGCTATGATTTCATTGTAATCACGTCCGGAAAAAATAACGTCAGATACATGCATTTGTGCATCAACATCCCAAAGTCCATGCTCAAACTTGCGTTTCGTGCCTGCATAATCTTTCAGTTTTACTCCCTTTAGTTCAGCTTGGCACGCTTCCAGTATGCGAAGAACTATTCTTTGTTCGTGTATGGACATGTCTTGCTGTTTTGACCATGTATATACCCATGAAACAACAACATCTTTATTCTTGGTAATAGGTAGTTTCTTTTTCATAAACGATTGATTTGCTGCAAATATACACAATCCCCACATTAAAACAAAAAAAGAGGGGTAAAACTCCCAAAGTGTGGGGACTAATTTACTTTTAAACTCCCAAAGTGTGGGGACTAAACTCCCAAAGTGTGGGGAAACACATGTTCTAATCCCTTTATTTATGGGCGTTTGCGAAGAAGTGATAGAGCATATTACAGACGATGCTTATAACAGACAAGGGGAATTTATAGAGCTAAGTGGTTGATTTACTGTCGGAAAAAGAAAAACGATAGGGAAAAAGAGCAAAGCAAAACCAACCAACGGGCGGTAGGATTGGAAACGGGTTTTTATGGCGTGTACACGTTTGTGTACAAAATGTTTGTATTTTATTGAAATATAGCTATCTTTGTGCTGAATTTAAAAGCAAACAGATATGGAAGCATTATCAGTAAGAGAATACCGTAACAACCTCGCAGCGTCTTTCACCAAAGCTGACAATGGCGAGCAGGTACTAATTCGCAGGAAAAACGAGATTTACGCTTTGGTAAAAGTTGGTCGTGAAGATTTGATGATAACCCCGGAGCTGCAAGCAAGGATTGACAAGGCAAGGGAAGAAATCAAATCCGGAAAGTGTGTTACCCTCAAAAGCAGTGAGGATATTGACGCTTATTTCGATAGTCTATGATGTACACAATTAGGGTTTCCGACGGGGTGGATAAGGTGATTGCCAAATGGAAGAAATCAAACCCCAATTTGTTCAAGAAGTATAAGAAAATCTACAAAGAATTGTTAGAGCACCCTAAGACTGGGCTTGGGCATCCCGAAGCGTTAAGGGGCGGTGGGGATATTACATGGTCTCGACACATTACCGCCCATGACCGGATAATCTATGACATTTACGAGGAAGTGGTAGAGGTCTACATCTTGGAGGTAGAGGGGCATTACAACGATAAATGATAAAACTGTTATGGTCGAATATTGTGTTTACTGGTTAGAGAACGGCGAGCCTATGCACGAGGTGTTCTCTTCTCTTGCCGCCGCCGAGATGTACTCATGTGCGATAAGAGGGAAAGAAAACATTGAATGGGTGGAGGTGTCCGAAGAAGAAACCATTGATTTGGACGAACTGGAAGACATGTTCCCGGATGACTTCTGCGGCGTGTAATCCCCTTGGGTAGAAATGGGGTAGAATTTGTTAGGCTGTGGGGGATTTTCTAACACGCCGGGGCTTTTTGCTGGGCGGTTGGCGTGGATGTATTCCCATGCGGCATGTGTATATATAGCAAGAAGTGTCCTTGTCGGACAATTCTTGCTTTTCTCGCTTTGCTCAAAAAGATTTTAAGATTACCTTTGTGGCATGGAACTAAGACGGAACGAAAAGATTACATTCCGGTGTACCGAACTTGAAAAGGACGCACTTGCGGAGCAGGCAGCCCGGTGCAGTCTAAGCGTATCGGAATACTGCCGGAGTTTGTCCCTTGGGGGGCGCCCAAGGGAGAGGTACACCGAGGAGGAACGGCAGCTTCTCCGGGACATAGCCCAGTTGAAAGGAACGCTCCAACGGCTGAACAACTACTTCGGTGGTCGCCAGTACCGGGAAGTGTTCGAGGAGAACCGGGCACTAATTACAGAGCTCAAAAAAATACTCTCACGATGATAGGGAAAGGGAAAAGCATATCACATGGTGTGGCGGCATTGGAGTACGACCTCGCCAAAGAGATAAACGGGCAGGCAGTAGCCACCGAGATAGCCCGGCATGAACTTTATGGGTGTACTGGTGCGGAAATGGTGCAGGAAATGAAACCGTATCACATTGATTTTCCGAACGTAAAAAACAACTGCCTACGTTTCGAGGTCAGCCCCTCGATAGAGGAAAGCGCCACCTTTACGGATGCGGACTGGGCGGAACTTGGTAACGACTTCATGCAGCGCATGGGGTTGGCGAACCACCAGTACATCATCATCCGGCACAGCGGTACGGAGAGCAAGAAAGAGCAAGCCCACCTGCACATACTGGCAAACCGGGTTTCCCTTTCCGGGGAACTGTACCGGGACAACTGGATAGGGAAAAAGGCAACGGAAGCCGCCAATGCCATAGCCAAGGAACGGAACTTTGTACAGTCGCAGGACATTGGCAAAGTCAACAAAGCGGAAATCAAGGAAGCCATGGACGGCGTATTGAAGAAGATGCAGGGCTTTGACTTTACCAAATTCAAGGAAGAACTTGGTAAGAGAGGTTTTAAAGTCCGGGAAGCCAGGGCAAGCACCGGGAAACTTAACGGCTACTATGTCACAGCCCGAAGCGGTACGGAGTATAAGGCAAGCGAGATAGGGAAAGGCTACACTCTCGCCCATATCGAGCGGACACAAAGCAAACTGAAGTGCAACTCAATGAACATATCTCATGGAAACAAACTCACACCCGGAAGCGGCAGCTTCCAACGTTAAGCAGGGACAGTACAGCCCCCGGAAAAGAAAAGATACAACGCCAAGGGTAAACCCGCAGCTTGCGGTAGAACTGGTGTATCAAGAACTAAAGCGTGTTGAAGTCTATACGAAGCGCATAGAGGACGCAACAGCCCGAAAGGTACAAATAGACGGGAAAAGCCTTGAAAGTGCCGAAAATCGCCTAAAAAACGTGTTGGCGGACTTTGAACGGCAGGGGTACAGAATGAAAAACGGCGGTTATGTGGACAAACGAATTTCGTTCTACTCAATCCTTTGTGCTGTTATCTCCCTATTGTTCGCTTGTTTCATGTGCTATCTTTGGACGGATGCAGCCAAAGACCGGGACAACTACAAGCAGTATTATGAATACTACCAAGAGCAGGCAAGGGAACAAAAGGGGAATAAATAAACATCTAACTTTACGAATTATGGGAACAACGGAACACGAAGAACCTCGGTTCTTCTTCATACTGAACAAGGGTGCGAAGTCCGGCGGCGAAATCACCCATGCCGTCCTAAACGGTAGTATCGTTTCGAAGCCGGCAGGCTGGGACGCCTTTCATGGGCTTGCACTGGCGAGAGAGAAACTAAGCAGCGAGGAAATACAACAGCAGATGAAAGAACTTGGTGTAGAAATGGAAATCGTTCCTCTGATTTGACAAGATTACCCGGAGTGTTTCAGCCGGGTAATCTTGTTACTTATCCTTGATTTTCCCTTTAAGGGCGTTTATAATCCACCCTTTCGGATTGTTCTTTTCTCGTGATTTTCCGTTTAGGAGAGCCAGTTCTCCGATAAGGTCGGTTATCTTTTCTTGTGCCGTTATGAATGTCTCTTTGTTCCGGTTTATCTCTTCCGATGTGAAGCCGCAGGAATAACGGAGGTACTCGTACACATGGCTGTCTATCTGATATCGTGCTGTAACCTTTGCTTGCAATTCTTTCCCTTCCAGTTCTTCATCTCTGAACTGTGGTTGATAGACCGGGTAGAACCTAAACCCGGTCACCTTGCTACGTTTGTTGTTTGGGTTTTCACGCACTTTCACGTAGTTGAAAGTGTATGGGCAGCTCTCATCAAGCGCAGCCTTTGCTGGTTTCAAAACTCTTTCCTCAAAATGATCTATTCTGTCTTTTCCGTTCTTGTCCTTGTATTTGTCCGCAGGTATGCCAAGACGGTCTTTCAAGTTTTCAAGGGATATATCCAAAGGGTACACCTGCCCACTCATTAACATGTAAAACCTAAGGGAATACCCAGTAGGTAGCGCAAGAGCCTTGTTTAACTCAAATTCTCTGTACCCCTTGGCGAACTTGGTAAACACATCCCAAAGGTCGTTAGACACACGAAAGGTTATAATGCCAGTGCGTTTTTTATATTTTGGGTTAGATATAAATCCGCACTTCCACCATTCCTCGTCATCTTCGTAAGTAAAAAAACGTCCTGCCAAAGAATCGAGTGCGGCTATGATTTCATTGTAATCACGTCCGGAAAAAATAACGTCAGATACATGCATTTGTGCATCAACATCCCAAAGTCCATGCTCAAACTTGCGTTTCGTGCCTGCATAATCTTTCAGTTTTACTCCCTTTAGTTCAGCTTGGCACGCTTCCAGTATGCGAAGAACTATTCTTTGTTCGTGTATGGACATGTCTTGCTGTTTTGACCATGTATATACCCATGAAACAACAACATCTTTATTCTTGGTAATAGGTAGTTTCTTTTTCATAAACGATTGATTTGCTGCAAATATACACAATCCCCACATTAAAACAAAAAAAGAGGGGTAAAACTCCCAAAGTGTGGGGACTAATTTACTTTTAAACTCCCAAAGTGTGGGGACTAAACTCCCAAAGTGTGGGGAAACACATGTTCTAATCCCTTTATTTATGGGCGTTTGCGAAGAAGTGATAGAGCATATTACAGACGATGCTTATAACAGACAAGGGGAATTTATAGAGCTAAGTGGTTGATTTACTGTCGGAAAAAGAAAAACGATAGGGAAAAAGAGCAAAGCAAAACCAACCAACGGGCGGTAGGATTGGAAACGGGTTTTTATGGCGTGTACACGTTTGTGTACAAAATGTTTGTATTTTATTGAAATATAGCTATCTTTGTGCTGAATTTAAAAGCAAACAGATATGGAAGCATTATCAGTAAGAGAATACCGTAACAACCTCGCAGCGTCTTTCACCAAAGCTGACAATGGCGAGCAGGTACTAATTCGCAGGAAAAACGAGATTTACGCTTTGGTAAAAGTTGGTCGTGAAGATTTGATGATAACCCCGGAGCTGCAAGCAAGGATTGACAAGGCAAGGGAAGAAATCAAATCCGGAAAGTGTGTTACCCTCAAAAGCAGTGAGGATATTGACGCTTATTTCGATAGTCTATGATGTACACAATTAGGGTTTCCGACGGGGTGGATAAGGTGATTGCCAAATGGAAGAAATCAAACCCCAATTTGTTCAAGAAGTATAAGAAAATCTACAAAGAATTGTTAGAGCACCCTAAGACTGGGCTTGGGCATCCCGAAGCGTTAAGGGGCGGTGGGGATATTACATGGTCTCGACACATTACCGCCCATGACCGGATAATCTATGACATTTACGAGGAAGTGGTAGAGGTCTACATCTTGGAGGTAGAGGGGCATTACAACGATAAATGATAAAACTGTTATGGTCGAATATTGTGTTTACTGGTTAGAGAACGGCGAGCCTATGCACGAGGTGTTCTCTTCTCTTGCCGCCGCCGAGATGTACTCATGTGCGATAAGAGGGAAAGAAAACATTGAATGGGTGGAGGTGTCCGAAGAAGAAACCATTGATTTGGACGAACTGGAAGACATGTTCCCGGATGACTTCTGCGGCGTGTAATCCCCTTGGGTAGAAATGGGGTAGAATTTGTTAGGCTGTGGGGGATTTTCTAACACGCCGGGGCTTTTTGCTGGGCGGTTGGCGTGGATGTATTCCCATGCGGCATGTGTATATATAGCAAGAAGTGTCCTTGTCGGACAATTCTTGCTTTTCTCGCTTTGCTCAAAAAGATTTTAAGATTACCTTTGTGGCATGGAACTAAGACGGAACGAAAAGATTACATTCCGGTGTACCGAACTTGAAAAGGACGCACTTGCGGAGCAGGCAGCCCGGTGCAGTCTAAGCGTATCGGAATACTGCCGGAGTTTGTCCCTTGGGGGGCGCCCAAGGGAGAGGTACACCGAGGAGGAACGGCAGCTTCTCCGGGACATAGCCCAGTTGAAAGGAACGCTCCAACGGCTGAACAACTACTTCGGTGGTCGCCAGTACCGGGAAGTGTTCGAGGAGAACCGGGCACTAATTACAGAGCTCAAAAAAATACTCTCACGATGATAGGGAAAGGGAAAAGCATATCACATGGTGTGGCGGCATTGGAGTACGACCTCGCCAAAGAGATAAACGGGCAGGCAGTAGCCACCGAGATAGCCCGGCATGAACTTTATGGGTGTACTGGTGCGGAAATGGTGCAGGAAATGAAACCGTATCACATTGATTTTCCGAACGTAAAAAACAACTGCCTACGTTTCGAGGTCAGCCCCTCGATAGAGGAAAGCGCCACCTTTACGGATGCGGACTGGGCGGAACTTGGTAACGACTTCATGCAGCGCATGGGGTTGGCGAACCACCAGTACATCATCATCCGGCACAGCGGTACGGAGAGCAAGAAAGAGCAAGCCCACCTGCACATACTGGCAAACCGGGTTTCCCTTTCCGGGGAACTGTACCGGGACAACTGGATAGGGAAAAAGGCAACGGAAGCCGCCAATGCCATAGCCAAGGAACGGAACTTTGTACAGTCGCAGGACATTGGCAAAGTCAACAAAGCGGAAATCAAGGAAGCCATGGACGGCGTATTGAAGAAGATGCAGGGCTTTGACTTTACCAAATTCAAGGAAGAACTTGGTAAGAGAGGTTTTAAAGTCCGGGAAGCCAGGGCAAGCACCGGGAAACTTAACGGCTACTATGTCACAGCCCGAAGCGGTACGGAGTATAAGGCAAGCGAGATAGGGAAAGGCTACACTCTCGCCCATATCGAGCGGACACAAAGCAAACTGAAGTGCAACTCAATGAACATATCTCATGGAAACAAACTCACACCCGGAAGCGGCAGCTTCCAACGTTAAGCAGGGACAGTACAGCCCCCGGAAAAGAAAAGATACAACGCCAAGGGTAAACCCGCAGCTTGCGGTAGAACTGGTGTATCAAGAACTAAAGCGTGTTGAAGTCTATACGAAGCGCATAGAGGACGCAACAGCCCGAAAGGTACAAATAGACGGGAAAAGCCTTGAAAGTGCCGAAAATCGCCTAAAAAACGTGTTGGCGGACTTTGAACGGCAGGGGTACAGAATGAAAAACGGCGGTTATGTGGACAAACGAATTTCGTTCTACTCAATCCTTTGTGCTGTTATCTCCCTATTGTTCGCTTGTTTCATGTGCTATCTTTGGACGGATGCAGCCAAAGACCGGGACAACTACAAGCAGTATTATGAATACTACCAAGAGCAGGCAAGGGAACAAAAGGGGAATAAATAAACATCTAACTTTACGAATTATGGGAACAACGGAACACGAAGAACCTCGGTTCTTCTTCATACTGAACAAGGGTGCGAAGTCCGGCGGCGAAATCACCCATGCCGTCCTAAACGGTAGTATCGTTTCGAAGCCGGCAGGCTGGGACGCCTTTCATGGGCTTGCACTGGCGAGAGAGAAACTAAGCAGCGAGGAAATACAACAGCAGATGAAAGAACTTGGTGTAGAAATGGAAATCGTTCCTCTGATTTGACAAGATTACCCGGAGTGTTTCAGCCGGGTAATCTTGTTACTTATCCTTGATTTTCCCTTTAAGGGCGTTTATAATCCACCCTTTCGGATTGTTCTTTTCTCGTGATTTTCCGTTTAGGAGAGCCAGTTCTCCGATAAGGTCGGTTATCTTTTCTTGTGCCGTTATGAATGTCTCTTTGTTCCGGTTTATCTCTTCCGATGTGAAGCCGCAGGAATAACGGAGGTACTCGTACACATGGCTGTCTATCTGATATCGTGCTGTAACCTTTGCTTGCAATTCTTTCCCTTCCAGTTCTTCATCTCTGAACTGTGGTTGATAGACCGGGTAGAACCTAAACCCGGTCACCTTGCTACGTTTGTTGTTTGGGTTTTCACGCACTTTCACGTAGTTGAAAGTGTATGGGCAGCTCTCATCAAGCGCAGCCTTTGCTGGTTTCAAAACTCTTTCCTCAAAATGATCTATTCTGTCTTTTCCGTTCTTGTCCTTGTATTTGTCCGCAGGTATGCCAAGACGGTCTTTCAAGTTTTCAAGGGATATATCCAAAGGGTACACCTGCCCACTCATTAACATGTAAAACCTAAGGGAATACCCAGTAGGTAGCGCAAGAGCCTTGTTTAACTCAAATTCTCTGTACCCCTTGGCGAACTTGGTAAACACATCCCAAAGGTCGTTAGACACACGAAAGGTTATAATGCCAGTGCGTTTTTTATATTTTGGGTTAGATATAAATCCGCACTTCCACCATTCCTCGTCATCTTCGTAAGTAAAAAAACGTCCTGCCAAAGAATCGAGTGCGGCTATGATTTCATTGTAATCACGTCCGGAAAAAATAACGTCAGATACATGCATTTGTGCATCAACATCCCAAAGTCCATGCTCAAACTTGCGTTTCGTGCCTGCATAATCTTTCAGTTTTACTCCCTTTAGTTCAGCTTGGCACGCTTCCAGTATGCGAAGAACTATTCTTTGTTCGTGTATGGACATGTCTTGCTGTTTTGACCATGTATATACCCATGAAACAACAACATCTTTATTCTTGGTAATAGGTAGTTTCTTTTTCATAAACGATTGATTTGCTGCAAATATACACAATCCCCACATTAAAACAAAAAAAGAGGGGTAAAACTCCCAAAGTGTGGGGACTAATTTACTTTTAAACTCCCAAAGTGTGGGGACTAAACTCCCAAAGTGTGGGGAAACACATGTTCTAATCCCTTTATTTATGGGCGTTTGCGAAGAAGTGATAGAGCATATTACAGACGATGCTTATAACAGACAAGGGGAATTTATAGAGCTAAGTGGTTGATTTACTGTCGGAAAAAGAAAAACGATAGGGAAAAAGAGCAAAGCAAAACCAACCAACGGGCGGTAGGATTGGAAACGGGTTTTTATGGCGTGTACACGTTTGTGTACAAAATGTTTGTATTTTATTGAAATATAGCTATCTTTGTGCTGAATTTAAAAGCAAACAGATATGGAAGCATTATCAGTAAGAGAATACCGTAACAACCTCGCAGCGTCTTTCACCAAAGCTGACAATGGCGAGCAGGTACTAATTCGCAGGAAAAACGAGATTTACGCTTTGGTAAAAGTTGGTCGTGAAGATTTGATGATAACCCCGGAGCTGCAAGCAAGGATTGACAAGGCAAGGGAAGAAATCAAATCCGGAAAGTGTGTTACCCTCAAAAGCAGTGAGGATATTGACGCTTATTTCGATAGTCTATGATGTACACAATTAGGGTTTCCGACGGGGTGGATAAGGTGATTGCCAAATGGAAGAAATCAAACCCCAATTTGTTCAAGAAGTATAAGAA
>CDZM01011871.1_pt1 | contig 30549 bp, 38 predicted proteins | sample 557601 | NCBI WGS metagenome assembly CDZM01 (sample SAMEA3182087, study PRJEB8094) | gut metagenome | biome: human; feature: gut; material: Stool; isolation source: human stools | place: Canada | collected 2013-02-05
GGAAATAAAGAATCGGATACAGGAGAGAAAAGGCGATGGACTACAAGATTATCGTACTGGATTTGGACGGTACACTGACCAACCGTGATAAAATCATTACGCCCAGAACAAAAGAGGCCCTGATGAAGGCCCAGGAAGCAGGAAACGTGGTGGTGCTGGCATCCGGCCGTCCCACGGCAGGCGTGGAGCCGCTGGCAAGGGAGCTGGAGCTGTCGCGTTTCGGCAGCTATATCCTGTCCTACAACGGAGGGATGATAACCAACTGTAAGACAGGTGAAACCGTGTTTTCTTCATTGCTGCCCAGGGAGTCCAACCAGAAGATAATCGGGCTGGCAGAGGAGCACAGGGTAGATATCCTTACATATGAAGGCGGGGAAATTATCACCAACAATGAGGAATGTCCCTACGCCATTGCCGAGTCCAATATCAACCACCTGCCTTTGCGACAGGTGGAGGATATGAAGTCCTATGTGGATTTCAGGGTGCCCAAGTTCCTGATGCTGGATGACGGCGATTACCTGGTGACCGTGGAGCCCAAGGTAAAAGCCGCTATGGGGCGTGATTTCAGCGTGTACCGTTCCGAGCCGTATTTCCTGGAAATCATGCCAAAGGGAATCGACAAGGCCCAGTCTCTGGCCCGTTTGCTGGAGGTGCTGGGGCTTGAACGGGAGCAGATGATAGCCTGCGGCGACGGTTACAATGACATGACCATGATTAAGTATGCCGGCCTGGGCGTGGCCATGGAAAATGCCGTTCTCCCGGTGAGACAGGCCGCTGATTACATCACTGCATCCAACAACCACGACGGCGTAGGGCTGGTGGTTGAGAAATTCATGCTGTCCTAAAAGAGGCAGGGAAAACAGAAGAATATATACCCGAAAAAAATGCCCTTATAAAATCTCCTGCCACGTATGGACTTTCAGACTTTAATATGCTAAAATGAACAAGTATGGGGCTTATATGACCTGTAATCATTTTACAATACACATGCGGAGGGGGAAGGCCGTATGAATTATAAGGAGAGATAACCAGGACATGAACAAGAAAATTAAAACAGAAGCAGTGGACCATCTATTTGATGCCATACTAACTTTAAAGACTCCGGATGAATGTTATAAGTTTTTCGAGGATGTGTGCACCATCAATGAACTGCTGTCCCTGTCCCAGCGCTATGAAGTGGCCAAGATGCTGCGGGAAGGCAAGACCTACCTGGAGATTGCGGAGAAAACAGGCGCATCCACCGCTACCATCAGCCGGGTAAACCGTTCGCTGAATTATGGAAGTGACGGATACGACATGGTGTTCGCCAGGCTCACAGGGGGAACGCAGGCAGACAAAGGGGATAATGAAAGCTGAGTATGATAAAGGATGTATTAAAAAACGGATATTGCGGCAGGATTGCTGCGATATCCGTTTTGTTTTCTATAGGTATGCCGGCAGCCCCGGCAATCCATTTTTTGTCCGCCAAGGCGGGGCTGACAGGTTATGGAACCTATTTCTTGCGGGGGGCAGGCGCATCCTCCCTGAGCTGATCCGCGATCATTTCAATCATCTGTGTCTTCAGATACACGTCAAAGGACAGCTCGCAGATAAAGGCAAACAGCTTCAGATATTCCCTGTCCTTGTCATCCACAGGAGCATCTGAAAATGTATCCTGGGCACGGGCAAACTTAGCCGCCACATCAGACTTCAGATTATTCATCTCGCCCTTTTCCAAAGTAAATACTTCGTTGTAGATATCTTCCAGGGACAGTTGGGATGTCTGGCCTGAGAAATGCTTTGATGTAATAGGACGGAAAAGCTCTTCAATATCACTAAAGGACAGAAGGTTTTTAAAATAATATATGAACACAAGCATCAGCATGTGGTCCTTGGAATACTTCTTCTTCACCGGGGGAGGCAGAAGATTATTCTTGGCATAATTGTTAATCATGGTCTTGGTCAGGACTTTATCACCCGGATGGCGTCTCATATCTTTTAAATGGCTGTCCATGAAGGTGGTAACCTGGTCCATGTACAAATCAATATCAGGAATCTCGTCCGCCTTGACATGGGACAGGTTCCCCAGATAGGAAAACAGGTCCTGCAGACGTTCTTCATTTGTCTTCATCTATGTGTCACCTCTGTCATTCTTATCACATTGCTATATCTATTATATAGTATTGAATACTAGATGACAAGGGGGAAATGAAAATCTATGCGGGTTTATGGGGGAATGCCTGTAAGACAGGAAACAGGAGATATGGCAATGGAGAGACAGCTGCCTGTAATGCGGCTGCAATCGTCCGAAAGGCAGGTCTTGCAGGATGGGGTTCAGAATGGTATACTTAATAAACATAATTGCAGTTAAAAAGGCGGTACATAATTTATGAGTATTTACGATACATTGAATCCCATGCAGAAGGAGGCAGTCCTTCAAACGGAAGGGCCTCTCCTTATTTTAGCTGGGGCCGGTTCCGGAAAGACCAGGGTGCTGACCCACAGGGTGGCATATCTGATTGAGGAGAAGCAGGTGAACCCGTGGAATATACTGGCCATCACATTTACCAACAAGGCGGCCGGGGAGATGAGGGAAAGGGTGGACCAGCTGGTAGGCTTTGGGGCTGAGAGCATCTGGGTCAGCACCTTCCACTCCACCTGTGTGCGCATCCTGCGCAGGCATATAGAGTATCTGGGTTATACCACGAATTTTTCCATCTATGACAGCGATGATCAGAAAACCCTGATGAAACAGGTGTTCAAGGCCATGGATGTGGATACCAAGCAGTTCAAGGAACGTTCCGTGTTAGGCACCATATCCTCTGCGAAGGACAAGCTCACCGGTCCTGAGGAATTCCTGTTAAATGCAGGGCAGGACTTCAGACAGCGCAGGATTGGAGAGATATATAAGGAGTATCAGAAACGTCTTAAGAAGAACAATGCACTGGATTTCGACGATCTCATTGTAAAGACAGTGGAATTATTCCAGAATAACAGTGAGGTCCTGAATTATTATCAGGAGCGGTTTAAGTATATCATGGTGGATGAGTACCAGGATACCAACCTGGCCCAGTTCAAGCTGGTCAGCCTGCTGGCTTCCAAGTACAGGAACCTGTGTGTGGTGGGGGATGACGACCAGTCCATTTACCGGTTCAGGGGGGCGGATATAGGGAATATTCTGAGCTTTGAGGAGATGTTTCCCGGGGCAAAGGTCATTAAACTGGAGCAGAATTACCGGTCCACCCAGAACATACTGAATGCGGCCAACGGCGTTATACGCCACAACCGCGGGCGTAAGGATAAGACCCTGTGGACTGCCAATGGCGAAGGGGATTTGATTCGTTTTAAACAGTTTGACACAGCCAGAGAGGAAGCGGACTTTGTGGCCAGGGAGATAAGGGACAGCGGCTATGCCTATCAGGAGCAGGCTGTGCTCTACCGCACCAATGCCCAGTCCCGTCTTCTGGAAGAGCGGTGTATCTTTTACAACGTACCCTACCGTCTGGTGGGAGGCGTGAATTTCTATCAGAGAAAGGAAATCAAGGATATTCTGGCCTACTTAAAGACCATAGCCAACGGAGTGGATGATTTGTCGGTGCTGCGCATCATCAATGTGCCCAAGCGGGGAATCGGCGCCACCACCATGGGGAAGGTTACCATCTTTGCCTCTGAACATGGCATGAGCCTGTACGATGCTCTCAGGGAGGCCAGGCAGATTCCGGGCTTGGGTAAGGCTGCTGAAAAAATCGGAGCCTTTATAGGACAGATGGAAAGCTTCCGGGCCAGGGCACAGTCAGATGATTACACCATCCAGGACTTGATAGAGGGCATCATGGACGAGACCGGCTACCAGCAGGAGCTGGAGGCAGAGGGAGAGGTGGAGTCCCAGACCAGGCTGGAGAATATAGAGGAGCTGGTCAACAAGGCCGTGAGTTACGAGGAAGACAGCGAGCATCCATCTCTGGATGAATTCCTGGAGCAGGTGGCCCTGGTGGCTGATATAGATAATATGGATGAATCCGAGAACCGGGTCACCCTCATGACCCTGCACAGCGCCAAGGGACTGGAGTTCCCGAAGGTGTACCTGGTAGGCCTGGAGGATGGGCTGTTTCCCAGTATGATGTCCATAAATTCCGATGACAAGACGGACATGGAGGAGGAGCGCCGTCTCTGCTATGTGGGTATCACAAGGGCCAAAAATGAGCTGGTGATTACCAGCGCCAGACAGCGGATGGTCAACGGCGAAACCAGATACTGCAAGCCCAGCCGTTTTATGGAGGAGGTGCCGGGTGAGTTGCTGGAAGAGGAGCGTCTGGAACCAGTGCTGGGAAGCTATGGCAGCCGGAACAATGGTGCCGGTGCAGGCGGATTTGGCAAGACCGGTATTTCCGGCGAGGCAGGCCTGCCGTGGAACCAGCCGGCAGCGGGGAATACGCGTACAAGCACCTTTGGAAAGGGATATAACGCATATGCATCCGGCTCATCCCAGCCCTTGTCAGGTCTGGGCACCGGCAGCACAGCGGGAAATCCGGGATTTGGCAAGGCATTTACAGTGCAGAAGGCAGCAACCCTGGATTACAGCGAGGGAGACAGGGTCAGGCACATCAAATTCGGAGAGGGAACGGTGAAGTCCATCAGGGACGGAGGTAAGGATTACGAAGTCACGGTGGTATTTGACGGTGCGGGCCAGAAGAAAATGTTTGCATCCTTTGCCAAGCTGAAAAAGGTCTGATGGGTGTGCTGGCATCTGGAATGCCTGGCGGTAAGCGGCATTTGCTCAGCGGAATCGGGCGCCTGCCTGGCTGAAACAGGTATCTGTCTGGCCGAAACAGGCATCTGCCCAGCAGATTTCTGCCAGGACTGGGATTTAATTAAAATTGGATTGAAACAATTGGATAAAATTTGAATAAATTGGGATAGTAAATCAAGAGCTTCCATGATATAATAATTAAAAACAAGCAAGAGGGCAGCAGTGCTTATATATAAGAAAGGACGTGGGTAGAATGAACAGATTTGACAGAGACAGGTTTGATCAGATGGGCAAAGAGGCATTAAGCCGTGTAGAAGAACTGATGAATTCCAGCAGGATCAATGAACTGCTTCACAAGAGAGAAGAGGACGAGAAGAAAAAGAACTGTATTCTCTGGGTACTGGCCATCATTGGAGCAGTTGCAGCAGTTGCAGGAATTGCATACGCTGTATACCGTTTCTTTACTCCTGATTATCTGGAAGATTTTGAAGATGATTTCGATGATGATTTTGACGATGACTTCTTTGAGGATGAGGAGCCTGAGGAAAAGAAGACAGAAAAGGCTGAATAGCAGAGGCTGCCTTAAGACCATCATAAGATACACAGTAAGATATACAGTAGGATGATAGAACAGGATAGTTGTTGGGACCGCCGCGGAAGTGGCGGTCCTTTTTGGGTCTGGCTTGATGCGGACCCTATTGCATGATATAATGATACGGCAAAAGAGGACCATAAAAAAATGCCTAAGCAGCGGGCAGAACGGAGATATTTTATGAAAAAAGGCGATATTTACGAAGGAACAGTAGAAAAAATCGAATTCCCCAATAAGGGGATCCTTCATATAGATGGCGAGAGAGTAGTGGTAAAGAATGCCATACCAGGCCAGAAAATCCAGTGTGTGATTACCAAGCGGAGAAAAGGGAAGTCGGAAGCCAGAACCCTGGAGATACTGGCGCATTCCCCGGCAGAAAAGCCGGAGGAGGCATGTCCCCATTTTGGGATATGCGGCGGCTGTATTTACCAGAGCCTGCCCTATGAAGAACAGTTAAACATTAAAAAGGAGCAGGTAAAATCCCTGCTGGACACCGTGGTAGAGGACGGTACCTATGAGTTCCAGGGAATCAAGGCCAGTCCCATCTCATCAGGATACCGCAACAAAATGGAGTTCTCCTTTGGGGATGAGGTAAAGGATGGTCCGCTGGCATTGGGAATGCACAAGAGGGGAAGCTTTTACGATATCGTAACCACTCCGGAGTGCCGGATTGTACATCCGGATTTTTGCAGAATACTGGTAGCCACAAAAGAATATTTTGAGGAGCTGGGGGTTGCATTCTATAAAAAATTACAGCATCAGGGGTATCTTCGCCATCTGCTGGTCCGGAGAGCGGTAAAGACAGGGGAAATTCTGGTAGACCTGGTGACCAGCACACAGAGGGATTATCTGGGTGAAAGGACGGAGGAAGAGGTACTGGCAGAGTGGACGAAAAAGCTGGTGGGCCTTCCTTTGGACGGCAAGCTGGCGGGCATCCTCCACACAGAAAATGACTCCCTGGCAGATGTGGTTCAGAGCGATGCTACCCACATCCTTTATGGACAGGATTACTTTTACGAAGAACTGCTGGGGCTGCGTTTTCGCATCTCGCCCTTTTCCTTCTTTCAGACCAATTCCCTTGGTGCGGAGGTGTTGTACGATACGGCACGGGGATTCGTAGGCGATACAAAAGACAGGGTGGTATTCGACCTATACAGCGGTACCGGGACCATTGCACAGATACTGGCGCCTGTGGCTAAAAAGGTGGTAGGCGTTGAGATTGTAGAGGAAGCAGTCAGGTCAGCCCAGGTAAACGCCAGGCTCAACGGACTGGAGAACTGCGAGTTCCTGGCCGGCGATGTGCTCAAAGTGATTGATGAGCTTCAGGATAAGCCGGATTTGATTGTAGTGGATCCGCCCAGGGATGGGATACATCCAAAGGCATTGGGAAAAATCATTGATTTCGGAGTGGACCGGATTGTATATATATCCTGTAAACCAACCAGTTTGGTCAGGGATTTGGTGGTGCTGCAGGATAGAGGGTATAGGGTGGAGAAAGTTTGTGGGGTGGATATGTTTCCGGGGACAGGGAATGTCGAGGTGGTGATAATGATGCGGAATTGTGGTTTGGAAGGAAAGCACAGGGGTTAAACCACAAGATATAGTGGTTTTTGGCGAAAAATCGAGGGAAAAATCGGGCAAAAAATGGCCGTTTTTGACCCCGGTTTTTTGGCCTTTTCATAGATGTGAGACGGGTAAAAGAGGATATGGGGTAAAATTTCAGGTCAGCCAGATCAAAAAATGGCTGGCCTTTTTAATAGAGTATCAAAAAATAGAAACGGCTATATGTGAAAGGACAGAGAGGGGAATTTAAATGTTTAAGATTTTTTTGAGCCGGACAGTAAGCCCTGGTGTAGGTATCAGTCTGCCGGCTACAATCGAAGAAATAAGAGAAGCCTATTCTCTTCTGAATGGAACAGATACAGTTCCGTTGGAAACAGCTACCGCCTATGTGGAATCGTCCATTCCAAATCTGCGCCATTACCTGTATGAGGTCCCGGTGACAGAAAAAAGATTGGAGGAACTGAACTACCTGGCCTATCGTGTGAAATGGATGGACAGCCAGGATGAGGCGGTATTCGGAACCGTGATTGAGATGATGAAACCGGAGACACTCCAAGATATAATCAATCTTTCCTGCAACATGGATAAATTCAGATATCTGCCGGGGGTGACAACGGAAGTAAAATTAGGGGAACATCTGCTGAAGGGAAATGCTGATATGGCTATGGAGGAGCAGGCAGCCAGATCTAATTATGAAGGGATTGGAAAAGATTATATAAAAAAACACGGTGGTATGTTTCATGCATTTGGCTATACCAGCGGGAGTCAGGAAGAACTGGAGCCCATCTATAGAGGGAAGGAGTTACCGGATCCGAATTATAAGCAGACTTGTAGTTTTAAAGTATGGGTCTATAAAGGGAATCCCTATGATAACTATACATTGACCCTTCCGGCAACCGAAAGCAAAATGGATGCGCTTAAGAGCGCTATGGGAATTTCAAACTGGAGCAAATGTAAACAGTTAGCCATCCAGTGCAGAGTGCCAACGCTGTGGGATTGGCTGCCGGAGTATAGCTCTATAGAGGAGTTAAATGATTTAGTGACTGAGCATTGTCAGGGCATGGAGAATCGGCAGGAGCCAGTTTTGGAGATGTAAAGAACATAATCGAATAAAAATTCCAGGTCAGCCATAAAGAATGGCTGGCCTTTTTAAATAGATTAAAAAATGAAGGAGGAATTTTATGCAGATCACAACCAATGAATTACGCAGGATGACAAATCAGGAGGGACTGATTCTCCAAGGCTGCGGCGGGGATATGCAGGAGTGGGTAGACGGAATCAATGAACTGTTAACACAGGAAGGCATTTTATTGGAGGAGACAGAGTTTAAAAATGTGAAGTCATTTCGTAATGAGGGATTGACTAACTTACTGTTTCCGTTTGAGGACGTAAAACTCGATCTTGGAAAGCTGGCGATATGGAGAATTAAGAGTCATGAGACGTTTGGGGGCACTTGGTTATCTGATTATGTTCCGAATCGGTTGGGAGGTTTTCTGGACGAGGCGCCTGCGCAAAAGACCGAGGAGATTCAGCAGCCGGGAGAACATCCGTCTCATCCTGCCTGGGAAGGCGAGAAAGCTGGTCTGGGCGGGATGTCGATGAAGCAGTAAATGAGTGGAGTAGATTGCCAATTAGTTGTAAATCACAAGATCTATAAACCAAAGAAGGATGGTGAATTATGAATTGAAAGATTATACAGTGAACACAGCCATAACCTTTCATACCGGATTTGATGACAGGGAGAATAACTGCCTGATGTACGAAGGAATGAAGGAAAAGATTAAACATGACATGCAGACCGCATTCCTAAATGATGAAAGCCTTAAGGGGTATATCACCAGCGATTTGACGCTGCGGTTTCTGGATGGCTACAAGGTAAGGGTGGAGTATGAGTTTTCCTGTCACGATGAAAATAAACAGGAGGCGGAAGGATTTTCCAACTACTGTGTAAAAGGAGTCCAGAGCAGACTGGAAGAACTGGGGTACCGTATGGAGAGTATCAGTTCAAAAGCAGAAGAGATGGATATGGGGGGGTTGGATGAATTGGAATCCATGGTATTCCGCTAGAGAGAAGAGCTGAAAAATAATCAGCCAGACTTTGATAGGAAAGTGCTGGCGTACAGTGAGATCAAGAAACCGCAGTTATGTCTTTTGGGATAAGGGCATAGCTGCTTTTTTTGTGTCAAAATCCCACCGATTTGAAAGAAAGGACTGAGAACCATGACTGTAAGATTTATGAAAGGGACGTCAATCGCAGAGCTGGAGCGGGAAATGCAGCAGGTGCCGGGGTTTGGGCCGCGTAGAAGCGGAGTCATCCGGAGCCGGCAGGCGGGAGAGACAGCGGGATTTGGAAGCTGCCGGTATGTCAATGTGTGGAGAGCAGAAAAAGAACAGGGTATGGACGGCCGTCTTTATACCGCAGTGGATGAGGAAATGCCTCCTGTATTCTATCAGATTTTACTCAGATTGTTGGCAGAGGAGCTGCCGGGATCAGCCCTGACGGTCCGGGTAGGGAAGCTCCGGGAGGAAGGGGAGAAAGGAATTATGTTTTTTAAAAGTGAGGAACACAGGCGGCGGTTTCGTGCGCTCATGCGCTGTGGTCTATATCCGGGGCTTGTGACGGAATCGGGATTTGCAGCTGCCGTGTTTCTATTGAGCAGTGAGGAGAAGCTCTGGGAAAAGGCCGGGCCATTTGTGCAGGAGCACACGATTGACTACAGCCGATTCCGCCTTCGCGGGGCAGATTTAGACAGCTACGCAACGTTCTGTGTGGCGAAGGAATTATGTACTGGAAAACCTTATGTGTCTTTATCGGAATTGGGAGATCCGGAACTGTTCCATGACGGGCTGCTGCGTCTGATTATCCATGCGGTGTTAATCAGCCGGCATGGAATAGGGACTGTCTTAAATGAGGAGGAAGTGGAATGTTAGAAATCCAGATTGGCTATGGGGATATGGTTTCCGAGCAAATGGGGATTCCAATGTCGGCTTCAGACTTTGAGGCTGCCAAAAAGATACTGGACGAGGGGAAAGCCAGGAATCAGCCGGTGACGGTCCGTTCGCTGGTTTCCCCGGTTCAGCCGCTGTCAGAGATGATTACAGGGATGGATTACGGAGATGAGACGAGGCGGAAGGAACTGGACTTCCTGGGTTCGCGGCTGCGGCATATGACAAGGAAAGAGCAGGATATTTTTTCCGTGGCGCTTAAATTGGAAACGCCTGGAACGCTGAAGGAGATCATCAATCTTTCCTATAACCTGGATTCCTATGATCTGTTGGAGGATATCAGTGATCCGGGGCGAATTGCGGCAGAGCTGTTACGCAGGGGAAAACAGATTGAGATACCAGAGGTACTGTACCCCATGCTGGATATTGAACGTATCCGGGATTCCTATTTTGCAGACCACAAAGGTGATTACTGTCCAAGTGGCCTTGTTTTAAAGCGTGAGGATACTGTTTATACAGAAGTGTACCAGAACTACCTTCCGGATCCGGGATATGATAAAAATTCAATTTTTCTGCTTCATCTGCGCCACCCCTTACGAAATGGTATGGTTAACTTTTCCCTGGCAATCCCGGCAGATAAAGAAAAAATGGAGTTGGCAAAAAAGGAACTGGGGATACAGGAGTTTTCCGAATGTCAATGGAATCAGTACGGCGGACCGCTTGATGAGCTGCGTCATTATCTTCCGGTAGGGAGTAAGGTAGAAGAACTGAACCGGTTTGCCTGGTTTTTAAAAGAAAAGGTGCTGGACGGCACGGAACAAATCGTGGAGAAGCTGAAAGCGGTGTTAACTGCGGAATGCCCCCGCAGCCTGGATGAGGCCATTGGTATTTTAAATGACCTGGATCATTATCAGGTTCTTTCAGAATTTAGGACACCAGAAGACTATGCCAGATGGCGGATGAAGGATGACGGTTCGCTTTATGTTTCACGGTTTTGTGAAGCATACCTGGAGTGGAACAGCCTGGGAAAGGCGCTGATGAAACGGGATGGAACCAGATGGTCGGAACAGGGAACCGTGCTGCGTGATGAGTGGCATTGCAATGAACTGAGCGAGAACGCTTCTGTTATCAGACTGTACAGTCCGCTGTTGGCAGAACTGGTGGATGAAGATGGGTATTCCTCCTCGCTCTCTTCCGTTGGATTGATTTCTTATGAGGAGGATATCCGGGACGCGATTGCTGCAGATGATATCTTAAAAACAGAAAAAGGACTTGCAGATTACCTGGACAATCAGCTTTTAAAGCAAAGGGTAATCAGTATGCGCCCAACGGTAGAGCGCTATCAGTATAATCTCTGGGGTGTGCTGGAAATCAAGAGCCATGGGGAGCTAAACCAGGAGGAGTTAGAGGTCATCAAACGGGAATGGGCTGGACAAGCATGTGATGGCTGGGGAGAATGTTTTTCACAGGAAGGTATCGAGTGTGAGTCGGACTGTGATCTGTATGTCTATTTTGGCCATTCTAAATTCCGTGTACAGACGGAACAGGAACTGAAGGGGATTGTAAAAGAGCAGGCATCGGAGACGTGCCGATTGGCTCAGGCCGAGTCAGTCCGGGAGACATTTTCACAGGGAATGAGCATGGAGTAATCCGTGCGGGAGGAAGACGGGAGAAAAGGAGAGGAGGATGAGAGATGTGAGTCAATCCATGCAGGTATGGATCTATGCCGGTCAGTTTGCGGATGATCCTGCCTATCGGGGAAGTGTTCTTTCTCTGCCGGCTCACCAGGAGGCGGTAAGGGATGCGTTTCAGAGGGCCAGATTAAAGGAAGGGGAGCCGTATCTATTGGAGCGCGGCGGGGACTGGTCGGGATTTATCGGATCTGCTCTGGATCGCTACCATCATACGCTGGAGGAATTAAATCTGTTAGCCTATAAGCTGGCACACATGACAGAGAGACAGAGTGAGGTTTATGAAGGTGTACTAAAGGCTCTTCCGGAACGAAACATGAAACAGGTTATCAATGGCCTGTATAACCTGGAGCGGTTTGAGTTCCTTCCTGGGATCCGATGCGACAATGACATCGGGGAAATGACCATTGACAATGATCTGGATCCGATTTTAAAGGATCTGCCGGGAGACATTTACCCGCTTTTAGATACCGAAAAAGTTGGGGCCTATATCAGGGAAAAGGAAAACGGTGTGTTTACATCCAGAGGCTACTGTTACCGTGTTACCGACCAGTGGCAGGAAGTCTATGATGGGAAGCAGCTTCCGGAACAGGTAGAGATTCATCAATCCCTTTTTTCTCTGTACCTTGTTCCGGAGGTAACAAACTCGGAAGATTTAGGAGTAGGAGCCTGGTTGGAACTTCCGTATGATGAAGTGACAAAAATCCAGGTGTTCGAGAGTTTGGGACTGGAATCATTCAAGCATTGCAGGATTGCCAAAGTCCGCTCAGCTGCCCCGCTGTTTGAGCCGTTAGCAGGGCGAGAACATGACATAGACCGGTGGAACCGCCTGGCTAAGAAGCTATCGTCCATGACGGAGAAGGAGCTGCTGAAATACAAAGCGGTGGCTGAGTTTGAAGATTGTTCCAGCATAGAGCAGGCTACCGAGCTTACAGATATGCTGGACCAGTATGAGTTTGATCCGTTACAGGTGACTTATGCCACCTATGGAAGGGAATGTCTGGAACAGATGGGAGCGGACCTGGACACACAGTCATTCCGGAGGTTTGATTTTGAAGGTTACGGAAAAGAACTGTATGCCCAGACCGGAAGGAAGCTTACGGCCTATGGGGCGGTCTCAAAGGAGCCCGGCTTGGAGGAGGTTCAGGCGGAGGACCATTCCATGATGACGCAGGGAATGGGATAGAGGAGGTGAGGAAGTATCAATAGTTTTATATCCTGGGTGGGAGGCAAAAAGGCGCTGCGGAACACAGTGTATGAATTGTCCCCGGCCAGTTTTGAGCGCTATATTGAGGTATTTGGAGGCGGAGGCTGGGTGCTGTTCGGGAGGCCGCCGGATCCGAAGGTGATGGAGGTCTATAATGATTTCAACTCCAACTTGACCAATTTATATGCGTGTGTGAAGAACCACACCATGGAGTTTTTACGCCAGCTGGGATTCCTGCCTTTAAACGGAAGGGATGAATTCCTTGTGCTTCGAAGGTTTTTAGAGGGGCAGGAGTTTACAGGGACTTTTCTGACGGAGGAACTGGAGCTGGCAATGCATAACCTGCCGCCCCTGGAGTTCGAGGAACTGCGTTCTCTCCTTCTGGAACGCGCAGCGCCGGGGGATGTCCAGAGGGCAGCGGCATTTTACAAGGTAATCCGGTACAGTTATGGAAGCGGCTGCACATCCTTTGGCTGTCAGCCCTTTGATGTGAGGAAGACCTTCCATCTGATCTGGCAGGCGGCGGACCGTCTGGCGAATACGGTTATTGAGAATAAAGATTTTAAGGCGCTCATCCGACAGTACGACCGGGAGAACGCCTTTCTTTATTGCGACCCGCCGTATTTTATGACGGAAGATCACTATGAGGTGGAGTTTCCAAGGCAGGACCATGTGAGACTTAGGGAAGCTCTGGCAGGCTGCCAGGGAAAATGGATGGTCAGCTATAACGATTGTGACTATATCCGGGGACTGTATGGGGGCTGCCACATCACAGCGGTCAGCCGGATCAATAACCTGGCCCAGCGCTATGACCGTGGGTGTGAATTTCCAGAGGTGATCATTACCAACTATGATCCCCAGGAACGGAAGAAATGGGGTCCACAGCAGATGAATCTGTTTTCTGCCGGACTGTTGGGAGGTGAGACGGAAGATGGAGGGAATTGAGAAACTCTGGTGGGCAAAGCGCCGGCTGGAGGAACAGACAGAAGGAAAACAGAGCCTAACCATTGGGGCCGGGGGACATCTTTTCGTGAAGGTGGATGACAGTTGCCTGGCAGCTTGTTACTTTGCTATGGTCAGGAATCAGAAAACCGGGCAGTATCATGCAGACGTAAAGGGCTATCTGCGGACATTCAGCGGGTACTGCAATGGAATACGGCTAGAGCAACTGTCGGAGGAAATAAGCGGGTTGGCGGCGCTTGTGAAGGAACTGGAGAACGCACAGCTTAGCGTGAGTGAGGAGGAACTTCAGGAATTCATCCGGGAGTTAGAACAGCCGGATAAGACAGTAGAAGGAGAGGAAAGGGAGGCATAATGAGAAACGTGAAAATTAATGGGAGAGTGGCGGAGGATGGAAGCATCATCCTGCCGCCAGGTGTAATAGAGAGTATGTGCCTGAACCCGGGGAACCTGGTAGCACTGGAGTTTGCCCCAACCAGGCCGGTAAAAGAAGCTAACGGCTATGGGCCGCGGTTTCAGGTGGAAACGGGGATCTGTGAGACGGATATCATTGCCGATGAGGAGGAAGCAGCGCTGGTAGTCCCTCATGATTTGCTGAACGATGCCCATATCCCAATGGATGCCGGGCTGGTGGTGCAGACGATTCCGGGGGCAATCTTAATCGGTGATACAGATCCCATGGCGGCGGTCCAGGCGCCGCTTCTGGAGATCCTGTCTCTGCTTGGGATATCCGAGGAGGAAGCGTACAAGGCAATCGAAGAAGGAGGTTACTACGATGAATAAGCCGGTATATAAGGTGATGGACAGTAAGGGAAGGGTGTTGATTCCGAGGGAACTGCGTCTGGCGACCGGTATGTGCGGCGGGGATATTCTGGCTCTTCAGCTCCAGGAAGGGAAGGTATCCGTGCGTAAGGTGGAGATTGTGGAGGTGGGGGACCAGTCACCGGAAGCGGTGGAGGCATATGTCCGCGCAGCCATTAAAACTATGCCGGATGCGGTTCGGTTAAGCTTGATTTCAGACCTGTCCGGGCTGGTCCGGGAGAAGGAGGGGAGCCATGTCGGGTGATCGAATTTTTACAGACAGGGATTGTGTGGAGATAGGAAGCGGCTGCTCTTTGAAAGGGAAGGTGATTGTCCTGAAAGAATCTGCCCGGGAGGCTGGCTTTGGACGGCAGCTTTATTACTGCAAAGGCGGGAATGGAGCCAATGCCAATGCTCTGGGAAAGTCTGTGTTTCTGGTGAACTTGAAGAACGGTGAATTTGAACGCTGTACCCGGGATCATGTGCTTGGGGTGTTGAAGCCGGAACTTTTGCCAGATGAGGAGAAGCTGCAGCTCTCCCAGATCCGTCCGCCCGGGGCCCTGCCATTGGAGAACCATGAACCTCAGTACAGCGGATACAGCTTCCTGGAGGATGGAAGGTATGCGGCCGGGGTGTGGCTCTGCAATGAAAAGGAAGCCATGGAATATGTGGAAATGCAGAAGCCCTATCAGCACCGGATCATGCTCTGTGACCGGAATGATTTCTGTGTCTGGGAGGTGCGAGATGGCATGCAGGTTTACCCGCCACAGGAAAAACTGGATGAAATGCGTGAAGGATTGGTGGAAAATCCTGGTCCCATACAATTATAGGGGGATGTATGCATTCGTGGTTGAGAGACTGGTTCTCCGTATTGACAGATCTGCTACATGTTCGGCCTCAATGTTTGTTGGTTTCTGTGAATCGCTTTCTGGCGTACAGCGTGGTATGGTGTTGAGCTGACACAGTAGATAAAAGTAGGAAGGTGAGGGCATCGGATGTCTAAGTACGTGGACAAAATGAACCTTCCCCAGTACCGGTTTTACAACCACATGGTGGGGGAAGGGGAGGAGCGGAAAGAACTGATCAGCGACCTGTTGACGGCGGAAATGATACTGGAGAGGGGAAGCAAGAAGGAGCGCAGCCAGGCGTTGATAACGCTGGCAACCAAGAAAAAACATCTGGCGGATTTCATTTACAGTCAGGAAGAGGACCGGAAACGCTGCCTGAAGGATCTGACAGGGCGGGACATGAAGCAGTTTCGGAAGCGTCTGGACCATTATCTGGATATGCTGCTCATGATCCCATTCTTTCAAGGACAGTCTGAGAAGAAACGGCGGTATGTGGATGAAAAAGCTATCTCATCCATTCCTTCAGAACAGAGAAGCCGCCGTTTTCTATACGATAGGGAGAAGGGAAAATATTATACCGAATATGACTGTGTTCCCAAGCTGCTGCTGATCAATGAGCGGCTCTATGAAGAGTACGGTTACTATGAGATGACTGAAACGGACCAGGAGAACCTGGACCGACTGGTGGCAGATGATGTACATTACATTATCAACATTCAGGGAAGCAGTGGCGTAGATTGTGCCTATCTGGTAGAGAAGGATGAGGACCTATGCATTAAGCTCCTAGACCGGTTGAAGGGGAGCAGGAAAATTCCCATTGAAAACCTGGTCGGAAAGACGGACGGTGTGACAGCGGTGTTCTTAAGTCTCCTGGACTATTTGCAGGAGATGGAACTGGCGGAACAGAGGCGGCGCAAGTATCTGGAAGAACATCCGAGAAAGTCAGAGTATGCAGGAAAGGCGATTCAAAGTCAGCGGTTTGTAGACAAAAACAGCATCAAGGTGTTCGATATGAAACAGGAAGGAGCAGCCCCGGATTCCATCGGAGCTGTCTATTTTTTTAGCAAGAAGAACAGTGGGAGAGGCGGATTCAGGAGGACGGGGTATGAAATGCTGCCTCACACCAGGAGAGGACATTACCGGAAATACAAGAACGGGAAAACCGTCTATGTGAAAGCAGCCATTATCCACAAGGAGAAATATGAAGGGATTCAGTCAGCCCACCGGATGAACCAGTCGGGAGGGAAAAACAGGATGGAACAGGAGGAGAGCGGTACCGCTCTTTCACAAGGCATGAGTCTGTAACTGTTAGGAGGAATTTGAGATGTGGCATGTTTTTTGGGCCAGGGACGCTCCAAATGGGAGTAATAACGCTTGGGAAAGACGCCGCTGGCTGTAAAGAAGTGGATGAAACAACAAGAAGGGAGTGAACGCCCATGCGTGGGATTCGGGTGGAAAACGGGAGGATTGTATACTTTGGAAACCCGGCCGGATATATTGCTGGGAACCAGGCGGTGGTGGACCCAATCTTTAAGGGAAAGGAACTGGAAGCCTATCTGGAACGGCAGGGCGGGATTGAAGCCGTGGTATGGAAGGGCGGCGTATACGACCGGCTGATGAATGGACAGGCGGAGACTCAGGGCTGTGAACCTTTGAAGAACTGCCGGATCTGGCAGTTGAAGCCCGATGTCAATATCCATATGAAATTCATTGGTTATGATACGCTGGTCACGAGATTCGGGGAACCAGACCCACAGAATTACCACATGGTTTATGACGGGGAAATAGAGACCAATGAATTGGAACGGGTCTACGAGAAATTCGATGGCGGGCAGGAGGTTCCGGGTTATACGGGGCACTCCCTCTCGGTGTCAGATGTGATTGAGCTATACGATGAGCAAGCCAGTGAATTCTATTACGTGGACTATAGGGATTTTAAACCGGTTGCATTCGGGGGACCGGAACTGGTCCAGTCCCAGGTGCTTCAGTTGTAGCGATGGAAACCAGGCAGCGAAAGGCTGCCTTTTATCATGTGAGGAGGAGCAATTCATGAGAGAGAAAATGGAACATGTGAAACATGCAACGGAGCAGAAAATGTGGAAGGTGCGGGCAGTTCTTGTAGACCATTCCGGTGAAAATTTCATCGATAGCGCGATCAAGATCTTGATGGCTGTGGTGATCGGCGCTTTGCTGCTGGCGGGTCTGTACGCATTATTTTCTGAAAATGTGTTACCCACGTTGTCCCGCCGCATTACCGAGATGTTCAACTATGCAGGCTGACAAAATACGCAGAAAGAAAGAAGGAGGAACTTTATATGCCTACTGTAGACGTAAGAATTACATCCATGTACCCGCCCGGAGAGGTGGGAAGTATCCGGGGGTATGCATCCGCCACCATCGCCAGCTGTCTTGCAATCCGGGGAATCAAAGTAGTGGAGGGAGGAGAGCGTGGGCTCTTTGTTTCCATGCCCAGCCGGAAAACAACGGAAGGATATAAGGAAGTGTGTTTCCCGGTAACAGCGGAGTTTAGGGAACAGCTTCATAGTGCAGTGTTATCAGCCTACCAGCAGGCGCTGGAGCAGTCTGTGGCCCAGCAGACCGCTCCTCAGCCGGAAGCGCCGGAACAGGCGGGGGAAGAGCCCGGCCTGCAGATGTAGGTGCAGGGAGTCCTGTTTTTCTTTCTGCTGCTGGCAGCCTCCTTTGTGGATCTGAAGCGGCGGGAGATTCCGGATTGGGTGAGCGGCAGTATCGCCGCCCTCAGCCTCCTGCATTTCCGGCCGGAATATCTGCTGGGGCTTATCCCGGCGTTGTTTTTTCTGGCAGCGGCAGTAAGAGGAGGATTGGGCGGTGGAGATGTGAAGCTGGCGGCAGCCTGCGGCCTTGTGCTGGGGCAGCCTGCTGCCTTGATGGGAACCATACTGGGACTGTTGCTCCAGCTTCTGTTTCATTTGGGTGCGTTGTGTGTGCTGCCACTTTTTAAAAGGCAGGTGTGGTCAGCATATCCAATGGCTCCATTCCTGGCCATTGGATATGCTGTCGCTTATTATGTTTAGAAGGAGTAAGGAAATGAAGAAAAAGATTCTTAGTTTGTTAGTGCTGATTGGCTGTGTGAGTGTTTTCTTTCTTCGGTTCAGGAAAAAGGCAGACTATCTGCAGTGCGGTAAGGGGAATTAATATGGCAGATGAGAGAGCAAATGCATTTACCATGTTTTATGAACCGTTTGAGTTGGAGGGAAAACGGCTATACGGAACCGGGTACACCGTGGATCATGACACGGTCCCGGACGGTTTTTACTGCTACGATGTATGGAATGACGGGATAGAAGATAGTGAGGAACATATCTTCATCAGCCGGAATCCTTTGGCAGAAAACATAAGCGGTGCTGTCATTTCAGACGAACCGATTGACTTTCATGGTGAAAATCAGATGTCGATGAAAGGAATTCAGTTTTTGGATGATGAGCCGCTGGTTTCTTTAGAGCGGCTTCTGGAGCAGAAGGCAGATGGTCCTGTAGCAGCCGAGACAGCTGAATTTTGTATGGTCCAAGGATAGAGAAGAAGGGAGACGGATATGAATTTCTTTAAGAACAGAACAGTGATCGGCTTACTTTGCATTGTACTGTCCCTGGTGATCTGCTTTGCAATTACGCCGATGTTTAACCGGACAATCAGCGAGAAAACAGAGATTGTCCGGGTCACCAAAAATATCCGGATTGGGGATGAGATCACAAAGGACATGGTAAAACCGGTAGAGGTGGGAGCCTACAACCTGCCGGAATCTGTTGTGCGAAACATGGACGAAGTGATTGGAAAGTATGCATCGGCGGATATGGCGCCGGGTGACTATATCATCCGTTCCAAGGTGGCGGAGGAACCGGCAGCGGAGAATGCATATCTTTATAACTTGAACGGGGAAAAGCAGGCCATTTCCGTCAGCGTGAAAGCCTTTGCCAATGGCTTGTCCGGAAAACTGATCAGCGGTGACATTGTATCTGTGATTGCGCCGGATTATAGAAAGCAGGGTTCTACAATAATACCGCCGGAGCTCCAATATGTGGAGGTCATTGCAGTAACGGCAAACAGCGGATATGACGCCAATACGGGGGAACGGGGAGATGAGGAGACGGAGAAAGAACTGCCGGGAACCGTGACGCTCCTGGTTACGCCGGAGCAGGGAAAGGTTCTGGCAGAGCTGGAGGCAGACGGGAAGCTGCATCTGTCTTTAGTGTATCGGGGAACAAAGGAAAATGCCCGGAAGTTTGTGGAGGCCCAAGAAATTATGCTGGAAGAACTATATTCGCCAGAGGGTGAGGGAACGGAAGAGAATACGGAGAAGGAAAGCGGAAACGAAGAAACAGAAACAGTAGAAGAATCCGGTGAAGAAACAGTACAGGGAGAGGAGACAGGGTCAACCGCAGGAAGTGGGAGCGGGGTGGAGTAAATGCTGAATTTCAAAAAAGGAAGTATTTTCGATCGTTCGGCAAAGGCACAGGAGGACTTCATGGACGAGCCGGGAAATCAGGTCCTGGCGGTCTGGGGGAGTCCGGGCAGCGGCAAAACCACAGTGGCTGTAAAGCTGGCAAAGTACCTGGCCGGAAAGAAGCGGAACGTGGTTCTCCTGACCTGCGATATGACAGCTCCTATGCTGCCCTGCATCTGTCCGCCTGCGGACTTGGAATGTGAACACTCCCTGGGAAGTGTGCTGGCGGCAGTCCAGGTGACACAGTCCCTGGTCCGCCACAACCTGATTACCCATAAAAAATATGACTACCTGACCCTGATGGGGATGCTGCGGGGAGAGAATGAATATACCTATCCTCCATACAATGCAAAACAGGCGTCGGAGCTAATTGCGTGTCTGCGGGAAATGGCCCCTTATGTAATCATCGACTGTGGAAGTTACATCGCCAATGATATCCTGTCAGCCATTGCGCTGATGGAGTCCGATGCGGTTCTCCGCCTGGTAAACTGTGATTTGAAGAGTATCAGCTATCTTTCCAGCCAACTGCCCCTGCTGCGGGACAACAAATGGGATGCGGATAAACAGTACAAGGTAGCCAGCAACATCAAGCCCAACGAGGCCAGCGAACATGTGGAGCAGGTGCTTGGAAGCGTGACATTTAAGCTGCCGTATTGTGCGGAACTGGCGGCGCAGAGTCTGGCCGGGGATCTTCTGGCGGAGCTATCCTTGCGGGAGAGTAAAGGATTCCGAAAGTCGATTGAAGCAATCAGCAGGGAGGTGTTTGGATGTTAGGGGAAAAGCGCTCCGGGGATATATTTGGGCCGGGACCAAAGCGGGAAGTTGGTGTACCGGCAGCAATGGCAGAAGCGGCTGGTGATGACCAGGAAGTAGAACTGCAGAAATATAGTGATTCCAAGAGACGCGAAATAGAATACGAGGAAGAATCAGCACAGAGAGAAAAAAGCGAGGCAGCTGTGCCGGAAAAACAGCCTGCCCCGAGTGAAATGGAGCCAGAGGAATCAGATGATATAGGGGAGCCAGGAGATGATAGAGGACCTCTTCTTTCCGAGGTACGGGCTCCGCGCGCCCACAACCTGTTCTTTTCTCCACAGGGAGAAGGCCGGGAATTTACGGATGTTTTAAAAGAAGTTCAGGAGTATATTTCCAGCAAGTATTCCACGCTGATTATTGACCAGGGAAGCGAGGACGTGAAGGATCAGATTAAGCGCTATATCACCAAGTATGTGCAGGACTACCGAATTGCAGTAAAGGGTATGGACCGTCAGGAACTGGTGGATACCATTTATACTGAGATGGCGGAGTTCTCCTTCCTCACTAAGTACGTGTTTGGGACAGGGATTGAGGAGATCGACATCAACAGCTGGCGGGATATCGAAGTCCAGTATTCCGGGGGCATCACGAAGAAACTGACCGAGCGCTTTGAGAGTCCACAGCACGCAATCAATGTGATCCGCCGTATGCTCCACACGTCCGGTATGGTTCTGGACAATGCCAGCCCGGCTGTGCTGGGGCATTTGTCCAAAAACATCCGGATCGCAGCCATGAAAACACCGCTGGTGGATGAGGATGTAGGGATTGCAGCCTCTATTCGTATTGTGAATCCACAAGCCATGAAGCAGGAGGATTTTATAAACGGGGGAACGGCCACCCAGCCGATGATGGACTTTTTGACCGAGTGTCTGCGGTATGGGATCTCCATCTGTGTGGCTGGTGCGACAAGTTCCGGGAAGACAACACTGCTTGGCTGGCTTTTGACCACCATACCGGATAACAAGCGGATTTACACCATTGAAAGCGGTTCCAGGGAGCTGGCGCTGGTGCGCGAGAAGGAAGGCGTGGTAACGAATTCCGTCATCCATACCCTGACACGGGACAGTGAGAATGAGCGCCAGAGAGTGGATCAGATCGCCCTGCTGGACATGGCGCTTCGGTTTAATCCGGATATCATTGTGGTGGGGGAAATGCGCGGGCCGGAGGCCAATGCGGCCCAGGAGGCGGCCAGGACCGGCGTGGCGGTGGTAACCACCATTCATTCCAACAGCTGTGAAGCCACATACCGGCGTATGGTGTCCCTGTGTAAACGGGCGGTGGATATGAGCGATGAAACCCTCCTATCCTATGTGACGGAGGCATATCCAATCGTGGCATTCTGTAAGCAGCTGGAAAACCGGGAACGGCGTCTGATGGAAATACAGGAGTGTGAAATCCGTCCAGATGGAACCAGAAGCTACCGGCCGCTGTTCCAGTACAAGATCACGGAAAACCGGGTGGAAGACGGGAAATTCATCATTGAAGGCCACCATGAGCAGGTACATGCCATATCGGAGGGGTTGGCGAAACGGCTGTTGGCGAACGGGATGCCGGGTGAGACGCTGAAACGATTGAGGGGAGGTGTGAATGTATGACATTGATGCAGCTTTTGGCCTGTGCCGGTATGATAACCGGCGCTTTTTTGATTCTGGGATTAAAACCGATGGAATTTACAGATGGCCTGTTTGGTTTTCTGATGCAAAAGCCCAGAACGTTAAAGGAAGAAATCAACGAGGCCACCAGCCGGAAGAAACCGGGGGTGTTTCGCCGGGAAATCCGGGCAGCTCAGGAGATCCTGGCCATGACGGGCCGGGAAAGCCGCTTTTCCATGATCTGTGCAGCCAGCCTGTCCTTGTTCTGCCTTGGCGGCTCTCTGGCAATCCTGATGGGAAACTATTTTCTGGCCCCGGTCCTGGCGGTGGGCTTCCTGTTCTTCCCCTTCTGGTATGTGCGGCTGACGGCCGGCCATTACAAGAAGAACGTGGCTGCGGAGCTGGAGACCGCCCTGTCCATCATTACCACAGCGTATTTGAGGAATGAGGATATCCTGACCGCGGTGGAGGAAAACCTTCACTACTTAAATCCACCGGTCCGCAACGTGTTCCAGGAATTTTCGACCCAGGTGCGGATGGTGAATCCCGATGTGGAAGCCGGGCTGCAGGCACTGAGAGGTCGGATTGAGAATGACGTGTTCGAGGAGTGGTGCAATGCACTGTGCGACTGTCAGTATGACCGCAGTTTAAAGACCACGCTGACGCCGATTGTGAGCAAGCTGTCGGATATGCGGATTGTGAATGCGGAGCTGGAGCTGTTGGTGATGGAACCCCGGAAGGAATTTATTACCATGGTGATCCTTGTTATTGGAAATATCCCGCTAATGTATTTTTTAAACCGAAGCTGGTATGAGACGCTGATGTTTTCCTATATGGGGCAAATCATCCTGGCGGGGTCGGCGGCTCTTATCTTTGTCAGCACGGCATGCGTGATACGCCTGACCAAGCCGCTGGAATACAGGAGGTGATAGGGATGATTGGATTACTGGTCTGCTTTGGCGGCTTGCTGGCTGCAGGATTGTTTTTCCTGGCAGCGGACCTGCTACGGCTGCCGTATTTAAAGACGTCAAAGGCGATGATTAATACAGGGAGGGAAAACAAAAAAGCGGCAAAGAGCCTGGAAATATACCTTCTTTCCCTGGCAGTGAAGCTGGCGCCTTATATCCGTATGGACGAGTATAAGCGGGGACGGCAGAAGAATATCCTGAAGGCTAGCGGGCTGAACATGGAGCCGGAGGTGTATCAGGCTTATGTTATTTCAAAGGCCGGGCTTGTGCTGCTGGGCGTGATTCCCTGTCTGCTGGTCTTTCCGCTGTTGGCTGTGATTGTCGTGGTCCTGGTGGTGATGGTGTATTTCAAGGAACAGGAGCGGGCGGATGAGCTGCTGGCGAAGAAGAGGGGAGAGCTGGAAGGCGAGCTGCCCCGGTTTGTGTCAACCATTGAGCAGGAACTGAAGAACAGCCGGGATGTGCTGTCCATTGTGGAGAACTATAAAAAGAACGCCGGGGAAGAATTCGCTAATGAACTGGAAATCCTGGCGGCGGATATGCGCTCCTCCAGCTACGAGGCAGCGCTCACCCGGTTTGAGGCCAGGATCAACTCCCCCATGCTCTCCGATGTGGTGCGGGGGCTGATTGGTGTGCTCCGCGGCGATGACGGGGCCATGTATTTTCAAATGCTGTCCCATGATTTCAAACAGATGGAGTTGCAGCGGCTAAAAAAAGAAGCCCAGAAGATCCCGCCCAAGATCCGGGTGTTTAGCTTCCTCATGCTGGTGTGTTTTATTGTCACTTACCTGGCGATTATCGTATTTGAAATTCTAAAGTCCATGGGAAGTATGTTTTAGAAAAGAAAAAGATGGAGGCGCGAGGACATGAGCAGTGTGGAGAATGAGACAGAAGCGAAAGAAAAAGAAGTTAAATACGGGAGTGGACAAAAATTATCGGGGACAGTGCAAGAGTTTTTGGAGAGACATCCCAAAGAACCGGTGTTTATGATGACGCCCGGCGGATATGTGTATCTGGTCCCGGAGCAGGTTGGGAATCTTTTGGCGGGTGAAGCCGTCTCTGGAAGCCCGTACAGTTGGAGGGAATGTGTCCAAATCAAGGCGGAGGAACTTCTACAACAGAAGGTGGAGTCAATGAATCATGCAGATGGCACTTGGTATGTGTTGACGCGGTTAAATGAGCCGGAAGTGATTCCTGCCAGAACCAGTGAGGAGGGAATGGTGTGTCACGTTTAAGGAAGATTCTTGCCGGACGAAGAGGGGAAGGATACATCGATGTGGCGATTTTAATCCTGTGTGTGATGCTGGTACTGGCTCTGTCCGTAAAGATTCTGCCTGTGTTTATTACGAAACAGCAGCTGGATACCTTTGCGACAGAGCTTTGCCGGGAGGCGGAGATTACTGGCCGGATCGGGAGTGAGACGAACCGGAGGGCGGCTGTCCTCAGAGAAAAGACAGGACTTGATCCCGAAATCCATTGGTCAGCCAGCGGTCGGATTCAACTCAATGAGGAAGTAACGGTGCAGCTGACCTACCGCTATAATCTGGGATTGTTTGGAGGATTTGGTTCCTTCCCCATCACCCTCCGTGCTGCGGCAACCGGAAAGTCTGAGGTGTATTGGAAATGAAAAAATGGCAGGCATGTTTAAAAGATCAACGCGGAACTGCGTTTCCTCTGGTAATCGCTGTGACGCTGGCCTGCCTTTTGATTCTGTGCGGGATCATGGAATTTTTCCGTCTGAGCCTGATTGCCTCCGGGGTGAAGGAAGCCCTGCAGGATGCAGTGGTTGTGGTGGTAAATGACAACTACGCCAATGTCTATCACGGAGTACGGGAAGGATACTCGGGCGGATATTATACGGAAGGATACGGCTTTGAGGAATCGGTGGATACAGGGGATATTTATTACCACCTGGATGAAACGTTGGGAACCCGGCGGGAGGGAGGAATCAGGGTGAAATATGCAGGAGGCGTTCTGGAGTATAAAATCACCGGGCTGGATGTTACAATCCGCAATGCGCCACTGGCACCCTCCGACCCTGCAAATGCCCAGCGGTTTGAAGCAGATGCTGTGGTCTGGCTGGAGGTTCCGGTACGGTTTGCAGGGAAGACATTTCCTACCATGAAGATGAAACTTAAAGTTCAGGCCGGATATATTGAAGTATTCTGAAAAATAGGGGAGAAAGAGGGGGAAATGAGAAAAGTCACTAGACTTTTAGAGAGGGTTACGGTATGTTAGGTCGTACAAAGATAAAAGTATGAGGAGGCGTGATCAATGAAACTGAATGAGCGGATGAAGCGGCTGCTGGCTGTCCTTGGTTGCGTGGTCGTGGGAGCTGTATTGATTGCAGCAATCGGCAGCCAATTCAGAGGAGAGGCACAGGGAAGCAATCAGACGGAGGCACGGACAGAACAGACAGAAGCGGTGACAGTAGCAGTAATACCGACTGAGACAACGGAAGCCAAAACAGAGGAAGAAACAGAGCCAACCAAATCGGATATCATAGTGAGAACCGAACCGGCAACGGAACCTTCCAGGACGGGGACAACGGAGCCAACAGCTGCGCTGCCGGCACAGACGGACCGGACGGAACAGGTCGTGCAGCCTGCTCCAGGAAAACCAACTGCTCCCCCAGAAGCGGTGTTGAAGAATCCTGCCCAAAAGCCGAATGGAGAGTCTGTGGAAGGAACTCCGGAGGCCATACCCCATGAGGAGGTCGTGCAGCCCAGCGAGGCGCCCGCACAGGCAGGGGAGCCGCAGTATGGAGACACACAAAACGGAAAGATTTATGTGCCGGGATTTGGCTGGATTGATGAGATTGGGGAAGGACAGGGAACGGTAGCTGAGGATATGTATGAAAATGGAAATAAGATTGGCATTATGGATTAAAGGGATTGTGACGAGACACCGCTTCGGCGGTGTTTTTTCTTTGAGAATGTGCAGGAATGGGGCCAAGATACTGGCTGTGCTGACAATGGCCATGATGCTTATGTCTCCTCTCACTGCATATGCAGTCGGGGAAGGAAACCTGGATGGCGGCGGCGGGTCCATGGGACAGGGAACCTTACAGAACAAGTGGACGCCCGGCATGGAGGGCGTGAGGGTGACGGTTATCCTGGCGGATACCAGGACCCCGGTGACACAGCCCATTGACTTTACAAACAAAAGGCCGACCAATATCCAGTTGCATTTTGGGAAGGTTAGCAAGCTGTCCTATAACAAAGGGACTGCGCTGAGTGCAAGCGGTGAGGCTTATACGTTCGTAAATCCGGGACAGTCCCTGCCGCGGATCATCAGCTCTCAGAGTCTTGGCGCGGCCAGTATTGAGGCGATAAAAAGCTATTTTACCGATGAGCAGGTCATCCGCAGCATTGCGAACCTGACAGGAATGGACTTTGAAGTGCTGACAAACGGCAAGTATAAGCTGATGCTGGAACCGATTGCTTATGTTGTGTTTCAGGGGGTGAACGTGGCAATGACTGCCACGGAAGCTGCCCTATATGATCAGACTGTAAATGGCGCTATGCGGGTAATGCTCCCTACAGTTGGATTTCAAAATTTACCGTTGTCTATGTTTTTGGAGACTGCAGATTTAGGCTATCCTGCCTGGAGCGGACCAAAGTCCGGTGTGCGTTCCAATCAGGAAATCATCACGTCCCTTGGTCTGGGAATTGTGCGTTTTAATGAGACAACCACGCCGCCAGCCGTTGATGCATTTGACTATGAGTACCGGGTGAATACGGAAGTTATCACCGCTGTGACTGTAAGAGGAGGCCAGTCGGATCCGGATCACCCGGTCTCGGTTACCTTCCGGGTGGCCGGAAGGACGATGCGTGTGGATCACGTATATTATCCGGAGGGGGACAGTCAGATTGCCTGGATTCGCTGGACCACACCTTCCACACCGCAGACTATGACCATACATGTCACGGTTTCCGGCGGGGGAAGAACCGACAAAAATACGATTACAGCTAATATCGTAGACTTGAGTAAGAATCCTCCTCCAGATCCCAATGCGGATGATCGGAATGACGGTTTTACCATCCCGACAGTTCCAGGCAGGGAACAGGTGACGAGAGCCGATTGGGGCGTGTGGAGGCCGTGGTGGTATTCCTACTGGGTCTGGCACAGCGGAAGTGATGATGAAGACGGCTGGTGGTGCGATCACGGCTGGTGGGAATTTGATTATGACCGTTACCATGCCAGACTAACTGCTGCGATGGAAATCCATCCGGATGAGAAATCCCCAACCGCTTCCGGAGACACACTGAAGTCCGGATATGGCATCCAGGAGACAGTGACAGCAGGGGTGAGCACCAATCAAAGCCATGCGGTGACAGAAGCACAGAACGCTATCACTTACTTCCCGGAATTTGATTATCAGAGCTACTGGCGTGTACTGGAGCGGATGGGACGGGGATACCAGACCCGGTTTGAGTTTGAGGAAAACCCGTTCAGTACCTATGGGCGGAGGACACATTTTCTGCCGATCTGGTATCCCGATGGCAGCTATACGCCCTGTACCTGGCTGATTGACTGCTGGACGCCGTCCGGGATGTTGTCCATGAATCTGACGGATTCGGTCCAGGTGCGAGGGAATCTTTGGCAGGATTGGCATATTTCGCCTCAGAAACCGAGGTAGAATAACCGTTGTTTTAGAACAGAAAAATAGGTAAAGAAAGTGAGGGCCGCAGGATTTCTGCGGCTTTTGCCATATGAGAGGAGAGCCATATGAAAAAGTTTAAATGGATGATTGCACTGATTGTAGTATTACTTCTGACCACCATGCTCGGCATGACGGCCTTTGCCTCCAACACCGGAAATGTAGCAGGAGCAGTGGAAGGCACTTGGAAAGCTGCCTCATCCCAGATCAAGACGGTGGTCAACAACGTGGTGTTCCCGGCAATTGATCTGGTATTGGCAGTGCTGTTTTTTGTCAAGGTAGCAACTGCCTATATGGACTATCGGAAACATGGACAAATTGAGTGGGCACCGGCTGCTATTTTGTTTGCAGGGCTGGTATTTAGCCTGTTCGCGCCAATGTATGTGTGGCAGATTGTTGGAATATAATGCAGTTACAGAGGGCTGGCAAGAAGTGAATCACCTGCCAGCCAATTGATTAGAAGTCCTTACGTTGTATTCGCTTGCTGAAGTCTAAAATCCGTGCATGTATGTTCTTTATTGTCTGTTCAAACTCTGCATCCGATTTCCCGCTGGGATCATCAAGTCCCCAGTCTTCACGATATCTGCAAGGGAGGGATGGGCACTGAACATTACAACCCATTGTTATTACGATATCCACTGGAGGGATATCTGTAAGCAGTTTGGAATATTGTTTCGATTCCATATCAATATTATAAAATTGTTTCATTAGCCGTACAGCATCCTGATTGATTTGTGGTTTTGTTTCTGTTCCGGCTGAATAGCTTTCAAACACATCGGCAGCAAGTAGCCGGCCTAGTGCTTCTGCAATCTGACTGCGACAGGAATTGTGCACACAGATAAACGCTACTTTGGGGTTGGACATAATGAAAATCACCCCCTTGCTTTTTGTAGGATTTTTGCAACTTCTTCTTTTTTGAGAACCTTGCCAAAGGAAACTACCTTGCCATCTACCACCAGTGCAGGAGTAGACATTACGCCATAAGCTGCAATTTGTGTAAAATCGGTTACATGGTCAATAGAAGTGTCCATCGATAATTCAGCAAGTGCCTCTCTTGTTGCTGCTTCCAATGCATCACATTTTGCACAACCGGAACCGAGTATTTTGATACCGGCGCTTGTTGTTTTAGCTGCCTCTGTTTTTGCCATTGCTTCGGCATTGCAGTTTACACCGCAGCAGCTCTTTGGTGCTTCTTTCTTTTTACTGAATAAACTCATAGCCATTACCTCCATATTTTTGTTAGATTAACAGGTAGGCAAATTGATTAAATAAGTAGCCTACAATAATAATACCTCCAGTGCAGATACCAATGAAAAGAGCCAGTAGCTTTGGTTTTGTTGCCTTGCGTAGCATGATTATGGATGGAAGGCTAAGTGTCGTAACCGCCATCATGAAGGAGAGAATTGTACCAAGCTGAGCGCCTTTGGAAAGCAGTGCCTCTGCTACAGGGATCGTACCAAAAATGTCCGCATACATGGGGACACCTACCAGGGTGGCCAGAATAACGCCAAACGGATTATTGCTGCCAAGAACTGCCTCTATCCAGTGTTCAGGAATCCAGTTGTGGATGAATGCGCCGATTCCAACCCCTACAAGAATATAGGGAATTACTTTTTTAAAGGTAGATACCACTTGATCTTTGGCGTATTCAATACGATCATGGCGGCTCAATTCAGGAGATTCTATATCCACATGGCCGGCGGAAGTGATGAAGTCCTCCACATACTTTTCCATGTGCAGTTTTTCAATCATTGTACCACCAACCACTGCTATGACCAGCCCTACAATCACATAGAAAACGGCCACCTTTGTACCGAAGATACTCATGAGTAGGACAAGGCTTCCAAGATCGACCATGGGGGAGGAGATCAGAAAGGAAAAAGTAACACCCAGCGGCAGACCGGCACTTGTAAATCCGATGAACAGCGGGATGGAAGAACAGGAGCAAAACGGAGTGACGGTACCTAAAAGGGCGGAAATAATGTTTGCCCAGACGCCGTGAAAACGCCCTAAAATCTGTTTGCTTCGCTCTGGAGGGAAGTAACTTTGGATGTAGGAAATTACAAAAATTAAGAGGCATAAAAGCATTGTGATTTTTAACACGTCATAGATAAAAAATTGTATGCTGCCCCCTGTTCGGCTGGTTATGTCCAGACCCAAGGCTGTAAGTGTGTTGCCAATCAGTGTATTGAGCCACTGCATTCCCAGAATTTCATTTTGAAAAAAGAGCCATATCGTTTTTAAAGCTTGCATAGAAAGTCCTTCCTTTCATAAATTGGGTTCATATCGAAAAAAATTGATACAATGTATTTAAGAAAAGCCATCAAGCCGATGGCTATTTTTCATAGGCAGCATTTTCTGTATCCTGCGTAGTATTTGGCGTAGTGAGTTCCACTAAAAGCTGTGCTGCATACTCGCTGCCACGTTTGCTTAGACGATAGTGCGTCCACTTGCCGTCCTGCCTGCTGTCCACAATACCTGATTCACAGAGGATTTTCATGTGATAAGATAGGGAAGATTGCCCAATATCCATGAGGTCAATAAGTACACAAGCACATTTTTCACCGCTGCGCAGCAGTTCCAGAATCGCGAGTCGTTTTTCGTCACAAAGAGCTTTAAATACTTTTGCATTTTTCTCATGTGTGTTTTTCACGTGTTTCACCTCGTATCAAATATTTTTGATATAACATATTATA
>CDZM01024062.1_pt1 | contig 30216 bp, 23 predicted proteins | sample 557601 | NCBI WGS metagenome assembly CDZM01 (sample SAMEA3182087, study PRJEB8094) | gut metagenome | biome: human; feature: gut; material: Stool; isolation source: human stools | place: Canada | collected 2013-02-05
ATTCGGATTTTTATAGTTTAATAATCGTTAAAAAATCCCTTTCCTACGTAAAGTCTACATTTGTGCATGGTTACAACTTTGAAACGTTATATATGTCAAGTTGTTAAAATGTGCACAGTTTCATGATTTCAATCAAAACCTGTATGGACATAAGGTGAATACTTTGTTACTTTAGCTTCACAGACATGAAATTGGTAAGACCAATTGACTTCGGCAAGTGGCTTAAGACAGGAACTCATGGCCTACAGCAAAATCCGCCAACCAAAACTCTCCGATGTGATTGAGCAGCAACTGGAGTTTTTGATCCTCGAAGGCACTCTCCGCCCGGGCGAAAAACTCCCACCGGAACGCGAACTGGCAAAACAGTTTGACGTCTCCCGTCCCTCCTTGCGTGAGGCGATTCAACGTCTCGAAGCGAAGGGCTTGTTGCTTCGTCGCCAGGGTGGCGGCACTTTTGTCCAGAGCAGCCTATGGCAAAGCTTCAGCGATCCGCTGGTGGAGCTGCTCTCCGACCATCCTGAATCACAGTATGACTTGCTCGAAACACGACACGCCCTGGAAGGTATCGCCGCTTATTACGCCGCGCTGCGTAGTACCGATGAAGACAAGGAACGCATCCGTGAACTCCACCACGCCATAGAGCTGGCGCAGCAGTCTGGCGATCTGGACGCGGAATCAAATGCCGTACTCCAGTATCAGATTGCCGTCACCGAAGCGGCCCACAATGTGGTTCTGCTTCATCTGCTAAGGTGTATGGAGCCGATGTTGGCCCAGAATGTCCGCCAGAACTTCGAATTGCTCTATTCGCGTCGCGAGATGCTGCCGCTGGTGAGTAGTCACCGCACCCGCATATTTGAAGCGATTATGGCCGGTAAGCCGGAAGAAGCGCGCGAAGCATCGCATCGCCATCTGGCCTTTATCGAAGAAATTTTGCTCGACAGAAGCCGCGAAGAGAGTCGCCGTGAGCGTTCTCTGCGTCGTCTGGAGCAACGAAAGAATTAGTGATTTTTCTGGTAAAAATTATCCAGAAGATGTTGTAAATCAAGCGCATATAAAAGCGCGGCAACTAAACGTAGAACCTGTCTTATTGAGCTTTCCGGCGAGAGTTCAATGGGACAGGTTCCAGAAAACTCAACGTTATTAGATAGATAAGGAATAACCCATGTCAGAACGTTTCCCAAATGACGTGGATCCGATCGAAACTCGCGACTGGCTCCAGGCGATCGAATCGGTCATCCGTGAAGAAGGTGTTGAGCGTGCTCAGTATCTGATCGACCAACTGCTTGCTGAAGCCCGCAAAGGCGGTGTCAACGTAGCCGCAGGCACCGGTATCAGCAACTACATCAACACCATCCCCGTTGAAGAACAACCGGAGTATCCGGGTAATCTGGAACTGGAACGCCGTATTCGTTCAGCTATCCGCTGGAACGCCATCATGACGGTTCTGCGTGCGTCGAAAAAAGACCTCGAACTGGGCGGCCACATGGCGTCCTTCCAGTCTTCCGCAACCATTTATGATGTGTGCTTTAACCACTTCTTCCGTGCACGCAACGAGCAGGATGGCGGCGACCTGGTTTACTTCCAGGGTCACATCTCTCCGGGCGTTTACGCTCGTGCTTTCCTGGAAGGTCGTCTGACTCAAGAGCAGCTGGATAACTTCCGTCAGGAAGTTCACGGCAATGGCCTCTCTTCCTATCCGCACCCGAAACTGATGCCGGAATTCTGGCAGTTCCCGACCGTATCTATGGGTCTGGGTCCGATTGGTGCTATTTACCAGGCTAAATTCCTGAAATATCTGGAACACCGTGGCCTGAAAGATACCTCTAAACAAACCGTTTACGCGTTCCTCGGCGACGGTGAAATGGACGAACCGGAATCCAAAGGTGCGATCACCATCGCTACCCGTGAAAAACTGGATAACCTGGTCTTCGTTATCAACTGTAACCTGCAGCGTCTTGACGGCCCGGTCACCGGTAACGGCAAGATCATCAACGAACTGGAAGGCATCTTCGAAGGTGCTGGCTGGAACGTGATTAAAGTGATGTGGGGTAGCCGTTGGGATGAACTGCTGCGTAAAGATACCAGCGGTAAACTGATCCAGCTGATGAACGAAACCGTTGACGGCGACTACCAGACCTTCAAATCGAAAGATGGTGCGTACGTTCGTGAACACTTCTTCGGTAAATATCCTGAAACCGCAGCACTGGTTGCAGACTGGACTGACGAGCAGATCTGGGCGCTGAACCGTGGTGGTCACGATCCGAAGAAAATCTACGCTGCATTCAAGAAAGCGCAGGAAACCAAAGGCAAAGCGACAGTAATCCTTGCTCATACCATTAAAGGTTACGGCATGGGCGACGCGGCTGAAGGTAAAAACATCGCGCACCAGGTTAAGAAAATGAACATGGACGGCGTGCGTCATATCCGCGACCGTTTCAATGTGCCGGTGTCTGATGCAGATATCGAAAAACTGCCGTACATCACCTTCCCGGAAGGTTCTGAAGAGCATACCTATCTGCACGCTCAGCGTCAGAAACTGCACGGTTATCTGCCAAGCCGTCAGCCGAACTTCACCGAGAAGCTTGAGCTGCCGAGCCTGCAAGACTTCGGCGCGCTGCTGGAAGAGCAGAGCAAAGAGATCTCTACCACTATCGCTTTCGTTCGTGCACTGAACGTAATGCTGAAGAACAAGTCGATCAAAGATCGTCTGGTACCGATCATCGCCGACGAAGCGCGTACTTTCGGTATGGAAGGTCTGTTCCGTCAGATTGGTATTTACAGCCCGAACGGTCAGCAGTACACCCCGCAGGACCGCGAGCAGGTTGCTTACTATAAAGAAGACGAGAAAGGTCAGATTCTGCAGGAAGGGATCAACGAGCTGGGCGCAGGCTGTTCCTGGCTGGCAGCGGCGACCTCTTACAGCACCAACAATCTGCCGATGATTCCGTTCTACATCTATTACTCGATGTTCGGCTTCCAGCGTATCGGCGATCTGTGCTGGGCGGCTGGCGACCAGCAAGCGCGTGGCTTCCTGATCGGCGGTACTTCCGGTCGTACCACCCTGAACGGCGAAGGTCTGCAGCACGAAGATGGTCACAGCCACATTCAGTCGCTGACTATCCCGAACTGTATCTCTTACGACCCGGCTTACGCTTACGAAGTTGCTGTCATCATGCATGACGGTCTGGAGCGTATGTACGGTGAAAAACAAGAGAACGTTTACTACTACATCACTACGCTGAACGAAAACTACCACATGCCGGCAATGCCGGAAGGTGCTGAGGAAGGTATCCGTAAAGGTATCTACAAACTCGAAACCATTGAAGGTAGCAAAGGTAAAGTTCAGCTGCTCGGCTCCGGTTCTATCCTGCGTCACGTCCGTGAAGCGGCAGAGATCCTGGCGAAAGATTACGGCGTAGGTTCTGACGTTTATAGCGTGACCTCCTTCACAGAGCTGGCGCGTGATGGTCAGGATTGTGAACGCTGGAACATGCTGCACCCGCTGGAAACTCCGCGCGTTCCATACATCGCTCAGGTGATGAACGACGCTCCGGCAGTGGCATCTACCGACTATATGAAACTGTTCGCTGAGCAGGTCCGTACTTACGTACCGGCTGACGACTATCGCGTACTGGGTACTGATGGCTTCGGTCGTTCCGACAGCCGTGAGAACCTGCGTCACCACTTCGAAGTTGATGCTTCTTATGTCGTGGTTGCGGCGCTGGGCGAACTGGCTAAACGTGGCGAAATCGATAAGAAAGTGGTTGCTGACGCAATCGCCAAATTCAACATCGATGCAGATAAAGTTAACCCGCGTCTGGCTTAAGAGGTAAAAGAATAATGGCTATCGAAATCAAAGTACCGGACATCGGGGCTGATGAAGTTGAAATCACCGAGATCCTGGTCAAAGTGGGCGACAAAGTTGAAGCCGAACAGTCGCTGATCACCGTAGAAGGCGACAAAGCCTCTATGGAAGTTCCGTCTCCGCAGGCGGGTATCGTTAAAGAGATCAAAGTCTCTGTTGGCGATAAAACCCAGACCGGCGCACTGATTATGATTTTCGATTCCGCCGACGGTGCAGCAGACGCTGCACCTGCTCAGGCAGAAGAGAAGAAAGAAGCAGCTCCGGCAGCAGCACCAGCGGCTGCAGCGGCAAAAGACGTTAACGTTCCGGATATCGGCAGCGACGAAGTTGAAGTGACCGAAATCCTGGTGAAAGTTGGCGATAAAGTTGAAGCTGAACAGTCGCTGATCACCGTAGAAGGCGACAAGGCTTCTATGGAAGTTCCTGCTCCGTTTGCAGGCACCGTGAAAGAGATCAAAGTGAACGTGGGTGACAAAGTGTCTACCGGCTCGCTGATTATGGTCTTCGAAGTCGCGGGTGAAGCAGGCGCGGCAGCTCCGGCGGCTAAACAGGAAGCGGCTCCGGCAGCGGCCCCTGCACCAGCGGCTGGCGTGAAAGAAGTTAACGTTCCGGATATCGGCGGTGACGAAGTTGAAGTGACCGAAGTGATGGTGAAAGTGGGCGACAAAGTTGCCGCTGAACAGTCACTGATCACCGTAGAAGGCGATAAAGCTTCGATGGAGGTCCCGGCTCCGTTTGCAGGCGTCGTGAAGGAACTGAAAGTCAACGTTGGCGATAAAGTGAAAACTGGCTCGCTGATTATGATCTTCGAAGTTGAAGGCGCAGCGCCTGCGGCAGCTCCTGCGAAACAGGAAGCGGCAGCTCCGGCTCCGGCAGCAAAAGCTGAAGCCCCGGCAGCAGCACCGGCTGCGAAAGCGGAAGGCAAATCTGAATTTGCTGAAAACGACGCTTACGTTCACGCGACTCCGCTGATCCGCCGTCTGGCACGCGAGTTTGGCGTTAACCTGGCGAAAGTGAAGGGCACTGGCCGTAAAGGTCGTATCCTGCGCGAAGACGTTCAGGCTTACGTGAAAGAAGCTATCAAACGTGCAGAAGCAGCTCCGGCGGCAACTGGCGGCGGTATCCCAGGCATGCTGCCGTGGCCTAAAGTGGACTTCAGCAAGTTTGGTGAAATCGAAGAAGTGGAACTGGGCCGCATCCAGAAAATCTCTGGTGCGAACCTGAGCCGTAACTGGGTGATGATCCCGCATGTTACTCACTTCGACAAAACCGATATCACCGAGCTGGAAGCGTTCCGTAAACAGCAGAATGAAGAAGCGGCGAAACGTAAGCTGGATGTGAAGATAACCCCAGTTGTCTTCATCATGAAAGCGGTTGCTGCAGCTCTTGAGCAGATGCCTCGCTTCAACAGTTCGCTGTCGGAAGACGGTCAGCGTCTGACCCTGAAGAAATACATCAACATCGGTGTGGCGGTGGATACCCCGAACGGTCTGGTTGTTCCGGTATTCAAAGACGTCAACAAGAAAGGCATCATCGAGCTGTCTCGCGAGCTGATGACTATTTCCAAGAAAGCGCGTGACGGTAAGCTGACTGCGGGCGAAATGCAGGGCGGTTGCTTCACCATCTCCAGCATCGGCGGCCTGGGGACTACCCACTTCGCGCCGATTGTGAACGCGCCGGAAGTGGCTATTCTCGGCGTTTCCAAGTCCGCGATGGAGCCGGTGTGGAATGGTAAAGAGTTCGTGCCGCGTCTGATGCTGCCGATTTCTCTCTCCTTCGACCACCGCGTGATCGACGGTGCTGATGGTGCCCGTTTCATTACCATCATTAACAACACACTGTCTGACATTCGCCGTCTGGTGATGTAAGTAAAAGAGCCGGCCCAACGGCCGGCTTTTTTCTGGTAATCTCATGAATGTATTGAGGTTATTAGCGAATAGACAAATCGGTTGCCGTTTGTTGTTTAAAAATTGTTAACAATTTTGTAAAATACCGACGGATAGAACGACCCGGTGGTGGTTAGGGTATTACTTCACATACCCTATGGATTTCTGGGTGCAGCAAGGTAGCAAGCGCCAGAATCCCCAGGAGCTTACATAAGTAAGTGACTGGGGTGAGGGCGTGAAGCTAACGCCGCTGCGGCCTGAAAGACGACGGGTATGACCGCCGGAGATAAATATATAGAGGTCATGATGAGTACTGAAATCAAAACTCAGGTCGTGGTACTTGGGGCAGGCCCCGCAGGTTACTCCGCTGCCTTCCGTTGCGCTGATTTAGGTCTGGAAACCGTAATCGTAGAACGTTACAACACCCTTGGCGGTGTTTGCCTGAACGTCGGCTGTATCCCTTCTAAAGCACTGCTGCACGTAGCAAAAGTTATCGAAGAAGCCAAAGCGCTGGCTGAACACGGTATCGTCTTCGGCGAACCGAAAACCGATATCGACAAGATTCGTACCTGGAAAGAGAAAGTGATCAATCAGCTGACCGGTGGTCTGGCTGGTATGGCAAAAGGCCGCAAAGTCAAAGTGGTCAACGGTCTGGGTAAATTCACCGGGGCTAACACCCTGGAAGTTGAAGGTGAGAACGGCAAAACCGTGATCAACTTCGACAACGCGATCATTGCAGCGGGTTCTCGCCCGATCCAACTGCCGTTTATTCCGCATGAAGATCCGCGTATCTGGGACTCCACTGACGCGCTGGAACTGAAAGAAGTACCAGAACGCCTGCTGGTAATGGGTGGCGGTATCATCGGTCTGGAAATGGGCACCGTATACCACGCGCTGGGTTCACAGATTGACGTGGTTGAAATGTTCGACCAGGTTATCCCGGCAGCTGACAAAGACATCGTTAAAGTCTTCACCAAGCGTATCAGCAAGAAATTCAACCTGATGCTGGAAACCAAAGTTACCGCCGTTGAAGCGAAAGAAGACGGTATTTATGTGACGATGGAAGGCAAAAAAGCACCAGCTGAACCGCAGCGTTACGACGCCGTGCTGGTAGCGATTGGTCGTGTGCCGAACGGTAAAAACCTCGACGCAGGCAAAGCTGGCGTGGAAGTTGACGACCGTGGTTTCATCCGCGTTGACAAACAGCTGCGTACCAACGTACCGCACATCTTTGCTATCGGCGATATCGTCGGTCAGCCGATGCTGGCACATAAAGGTGTTCACGAAGGTCACGTTGCCGCTGAAGTTATCGCCGGTAAGAAACACTACTTCGATCCGAAAGTTATCCCGTCCATCGCCTATACCGAACCAGAAGTTGCATGGGTGGGTCTGACTGAGAAAGAAGCGAAAGAGAAAGGCATCAGCTATGAAACCGCCACCTTCCCGTGGGCGGCTTCTGGTCGTGCTATCGCTTCCGACTGCGCAGACGGTATGACCAAGCTGATTTTCGACAAAGAATCTCACCGTGTGATCGGTGGTGCGATTGTTGGTACCAACGGCGGCGAGCTGCTGGGTGAAATCGGCCTGGCAATCGAAATGGGTTGTGATGCTGAAGACATCGCACTGACCATCCATGCGCACCCGACTCTGCACGAGTCTGTGGGCCTGGCGGCAGAAGTGTTCGAAGGTAGCATCACTGACCTGCCGAACCCGAAAGCGAAGAAGAAGTAATTTTTCGTTTGCCGGGACATCTGGCAATTAAAAAAGCGGCTAACCACGCCGCTTTTTTTACGTCTGTAATTTACCTTTCCAGTCGCCTTGCTCCGCGCTCAGAGAGACGTTCGCGTACTGCTGACCGTTGCTCATTATTCAATCGGGCAGTACGGTTACTGTCGTTTAGACGTTGTGGGCGGCTCTCCTGAACTTTCTCCCGAAAAACCTGACGTTGCTCAGGTGATGCTGATTGAACACGCTGGCGGGCGTTATCACGTTGCTGTTGGTTCAGTGGGCGCTGCTGTACTTTTTCCTTAAACACCTGGCGCTGTTCGGGAGTTGCAGACTGAATACGCTCACGCGCTGCCTCTTTTCGCTGCTGGTTCTGTGGGTTAGTCTGCATTTTCTCGCGGACTGCCTGGCGCTGCTCAGGCGAGGCCGACTGATAACGTTGACGAGCGGCGTCCTTTTGTTGCTGGGTCAGTGGTTGGCGACGGCTGAAGTCGCGGAAGTCGTCATAGCTCCCATAGTGTTCAGCTTCATTAAACCGCTGTGCCGCTGCCTGACGTTGGGTATCTCGCGTAATGACGGGTGCGGCGTGTGTTCGTTGCTGAAACTGACTTGCTGCCGCCTGACGCTGGCTATCGCGTGTTGGAGCAGGTAGCTGCGTGGCGCTCATTCCGCCGTTGACATCGGTTTGATGAAACCGCTTTGCCATATCCTGATCATGATAGGGCACACCATTACGGTAGTTTGGATTGTGCCGCCATGCCATATTCTTATCAGTAAGATGCTCACCGGTGATACGGTTGAAATTATTGACGTCGATATTGATGTTGTCGCCGTTGTGTTGCCAGTCATTACCGTCACGATGACCGCCATCGTGGTGATGATAATCATCATCGTCATGATGATGATGGTCATGATCGTCGTCATCCCAGTCGATGCTGCTGAATAGCGCGTACGTGGTAGCAACGCCCATGCTATAGCCGAATCCGCGCACAAAGCTGTCAACAAACGGTTCTCCGGCTGGTGGTGGCAGATAAACCGGCGGATACGCAGTATTGGCCCAGTTCCCGTAAACCACGGTTGGGTTGTAGTTGGGAATATAGACCACATCAGGATTGGCGGGCTCAATGGAAATGACGGTTGTTGCAGGCTCTGTAATGACGGGGTTGGCAGTTAAAACGGTATTGGATGGTATGACGGGAGCCGTGACTGTCTGTTTTACCGGTATAGCTTTCTTCGTTGTGGTAATAACTTTCTGTTCGGTTGATGACTTCAGCGAGCCGGTTTGTTGCGCCAGTTGCCGCAATCGCTGTACCGAGTCCATCACGTCCTGCGGCTGCGCCAGAAAAGCATCGCCCAGGTTTTGCACCCATTGCGGGTTTTCGCCCATCAATGCCATCAATTGTGGAAAGGCCACCAGTGATTTAACGCTGGCGTCCCACGGCTGGTCAGATACCGCCTGAATAGCAGCATCGCCTTGTTTAAGTGGATTATCGTGCGACCATTGCACTGCTTGCGCAACGTTTGCCGGATAGGTTGATGCCATTAACACTTGTGAAAGCAGAGAGTCGGGGTACAGCGCGACAGGCGCAACCCATTGATCTATTTGTGCAGTGCTGAATGCGGATTTGACGACGGCGGGTGTTACGGGAGGCGCGGAAACCGTTGCAGGAAGCGTAACCGCGGTGATGTCAGGCGCAGTCTGTTGTGTCGATTGCGCTTCCACAGGCGCTTCCACTGTGCGGCTTTTTATATATAGCCCGGCAGAGGCGGCACAAAGCCCGGCACTGCAAATTAGCGCCAGCACATGGGGTTTAAACGGCAAAGTCATTTTCATAATTCGGATCTCAAGGAAATCGCAATGGTCGGCGAACTGCCACCCGCAGGTGCTGAGAATCCGAGTATAAAGAGGCGGTAGTTTAAATTTTGACTAATCTTGGGATTCGTTGAGAAAGGTGATTATCATCATGCGAATTAACGAGGTTTTTACGGAGGGAAACAATCTCTAGACCATCCTTAACGATTCAGCCACTTTTTTATGTTGCTTTTTTGTAAACAGATTAACACATCGTCAAAATCCTGCTATTCTGCCCGTTGCGGTACTGGGCATTTACCCTACAAACTGCTGTCTCACAGGAGCGTGAAGAGAATCGCCTGCCGCACTATGACAATGAGAGCGAGGAGAACCGTCGTGCTAGAAGATTACCGTAAGCACGTAGCTGAGCGTGCCGCTGAGGGGATTGCGCCCAAACCCCTGGATGCAAACCAAATGGCCGCACTTGTAGAGCTGCTGAAAAACCCGCCCGCGGGCGAAGAAGAATTCCTGTTAGATCTGTTAACCAACCGTGTTCCCCCTGGCGTCGATGAAGCCGCCTATGTCAAAGCAGGCTTCCTGGCTGCTATCGCCAAAGGCGAAGCCAAATCCCCACTGCTGACTCCGGAAAAAGCCATCGAACTGCTGGGCACCATGCAGGGTGGTTACAACATTCATCCGCTGATCGATGCGCTGGATGATGCCAAACTGGCACCGATCGCTGCCAAAGCACTTTCTCACACGCTGCTGATGTTCGATAACTTCTATGACGTAGAAGAGAAAGCGAAAGCAGGTAACGAATATGCGAAGCAGGTAATGCAGTCCTGGGCAGATGCCGAATGGTTCCTGAATCGCCCGGCACTGGCTGAAAAACTGACCGTTACCGTCTTCAAAGTCACAGGCGAAACCAACACCGATGACCTTTCTCCGGCACCGGATGCGTGGTCACGCCCGGATATCCCACTGCACGCGCTGGCGATGCTGAAAAACGCCCGTGAAGGTATTGAGCCAGACCAGCCTGGTGTTGTTGGTCCGATCAAGCAAATCGAAGCTCTGCAGCAGAAAGGTTTCCCGCTGGCGTACGTCGGTGACGTTGTGGGTACGGGGTCATCGCGTAAATCCGCCACTAACTCCGTTCTGTGGTTTATGGGCGATGATATTCCACATGTGCCGAACAAACGCGGCGGTGGTTTGTGCCTCGGCGGTAAAATTGCACCCATCTTCTTTAACACGATGGAAGACGCGGGTGCGCTGCCAATCGAAGTCGACGTCTCTAACCTGAACATGGGCGACGTGATTGACGTTTACCCGTACAAAGGTGAAGTGCGTAACCACGAAACCGGCGAACTGCTGGCGACCTTCGAACTGAAAACCGACGTGCTGATTGATGAAGTGCGTGCTGGCGGTCGTATTCCGCTGATTATCGGGCGTGGCCTGACCACCAAAGCGCGTGAAGCACTTGGTCTGCCGCATAGTGATGTGTTCCGTCAGGCGAAAGATGTCGCTGAGAGCGATCGCGGCTTCTCGCTGGCGCAGAAAATGGTAGGTCGTGCCTGCGGTGTGAAAGGCATTCGTCCGGGCGCGTACTGCGAACCGAAAATGACTTCTGTAGGTTCACAGGACACCACCGGCCCGATGACCCGTGATGAACTGAAAGACCTGGCGTGCCTGGGCTTCTCGGCTGACCTGGTGATGCAGTCTTTCTGCCACACCGCGGCGTATCCGAAGCCAGTTGACGTGAACACGCACCACACGCTGCCGGACTTCATTATGAACCGTGGTGGTGTGTCGCTGCGTCCGGGTGACGGCGTAATCCACTCCTGGCTGAACCGTATGCTGCTGCCGGATACCGTCGGTACCGGTGGTGACTCCCATACCCGTTTCCCGATCGGTATCTCTTTCCCGGCGGGTTCTGGTCTGGTGGCATTTGCAGCCGCAACAGGCGTAATGCCGCTGGATATGCCGGAATCCGTTCTGGTGCGCTTCAAAGGCAAAATGCAGCCGGGCATCACCCTGCGCGATCTGGTACACGCTATTCCGCTGTATGCGATCAAACAAGGTCTGCTGACCGTTGAGAAGAAAGGCAAGAAAAACATCTTCTCAGGTCGCATTCTGGAAATTGAAGGTCTGCCGGATCTGAAAGTTGAGCAGGCCTTTGAGCTGACCGATGCGTCCGCCGAGCGTTCTGCTGCCGGTTGTACCATTAAGCTGAACAAAGAACCGATCATTGAATACCTGAACTCTAACATCGTCCTGCTGAAGTGGATGATTGCCGAAGGTTACGGCGATCGTCGTACCCTGGAACGCCGTATTCAGGGCATGGAAAAATGGCTGGCGAATCCTGAGCTGCTGGAAGCCGATGCAGATGCGGAATACGCGGCAGTGATCGACATCGATCTGGCGGATATTAAAGAGCCAATCCTGTGTGCTCCGAACGATCCGGATGACGCACGTCCGCTGTCTGCGGTACAGGGTGAGAAGATCGACGAAGTGTTTATCGGTTCCTGCATGACCAACATCGGTCACTTCCGTGCTGCGGGTAAACTGCTGGATGCGCATAAAGGCCAGTTGCCGACCCGCCTGTGGGTGGCACCGCCAACCCGTATGGACGCCGCGCAGTTGACCGAAGAAGGCTACTACAGCGTCTTCGGTAAGAGTGGTGCGCGTATCGAGATCCCTGGCTGTTCCCTGTGTATGGGTAACCAGGCGCGTGTAGCAGACGGTGCGACGGTGGTTTCCACCTCTACCCGTAACTTCCCGAACCGTTTGGGTACTGGCGCGAATGTCTTCCTGGCTTCTGCGGAACTGGCTGCTGTTGCGGCGCTGATTGGCAAACTGCCGACGCCGGAAGAGTACCAGACCTACGTGGCGCAGGTGGATAAAACTGCCGTTGATACTTACCGTTACCTGAACTTCAACCAGCTTTCTCAGTACACCGAAAAAGCCGATGGGGTGATTTTCCAGACTGCGGTTTAATAAGTAAGCGCATGCGCTGCGCATAAACGACACAATGCCCGGTGAATGAGATTCCCGGGCATTTTTTTATTTCTAAACCATCGCCGTTCCGCTGTTTTTCTCCGGTAAGGCTGCGATAATTACATCAATGGCGCAATGCGATTTCGGCGCATTGCCGGGAGCAGAGGAACACACTATGGATTACGAATTTCTGCGCGATATTACCGGAGTGGTAAAGGTGCGTATGTCCATGGGGCATGAAGTGGTCGGGCACTGGTTTAATGAAGAGGTGAAAGAAAACCTGGCCTTGCTTGATGAAGTGGAAGACGCCGCGCGCACGCTCAAAGGTAGCGAACGTTCCTGGCAGCGGGCAGGGCATGAGTACACGCTATGGATGGACGGTGAAGAGGTGATGGTTCGCGCCAATCAACTGGAATTCGCTGGCGATGAAATGGAAGAGGGGATGAACTACTACGACGAAGAAAGCCTGTCGCTATGCGGCGTTGAGGATTTTCTGCAGGTGGTGGCGGCTTACCGTAATTTCGTGCAGCAGAAGTAAATAAATCTGGCGGAGCCTGGGAGCTCCGCCAGAGCCGTTAAACGGCTGGCATATTGCGCCCGTAATAAATCTCACGCATTTCTTTCCACAGCGCAGCGGTAATTTCCTGGCGCTCGCTGTCGGTTAAATCTTCCGGTTTGGTGTGGAACATGTAGTGCTTAAGGTCGAACTCTTTAAGCAACATCTTGGTATGGAAGATATTTTCCTGATAGACGTTTACATCCACCATGTCATACAGCGCCTTCATATCGTCAGACATAAAGTTCTGAATCGAATTAATCTCATGGTCGATAAAGTGCTTCATACCGTTAATGTCGCGGGTAAAACCGCGCACGCGATAATCAATGGTTACGATATCGGACTCAAGCTGGTGGATCAGGTAATTCAGCGCCTTCAGCGGAGAAATCACGCCGCAGGTAGAGACTTCAATATCGGCGCGGAAGGTACATAAACCGCCTTCAGGATGGCTTTCCGGGTAGGTATGTACGCAAATATGACTTTTATCGAGATGGGCAACGACCGTTTCTGGCAGTGGGCCGGGGTGTTCTGTTTTGTCGATGAGTTTCGGGTCAACCGGTTCTTCACTCACCAGAATAGTGACGCTGGCACCCTGTGGTTCGTAATCCTGGCGGGCGATGTTAAGAATATTGGCCCCGATAATGGAACAGGTTTCTGACAGGATTTCGGTCAGACGGTTGGCATTATAGAGTTCATCGATATAAGCAATATAACCGTCGCGTTCTTCGGCAGTTTTGGCGTAGCAGATATCGTAAATACAAAAACTCAGACTTTTGGTCAGATTATTAAAGCCATGCAGTTTCAGTTTTTTCAATTTCTTATCTTCTCCTTAGGACGGCTGTGAAGCCAGTGCGTCTTGCAGATACTGGGGTAAGGCAAAAGCTGCCGTATGGACTGCCGGATTGTAATAACGGCACTTCAGGCCAGAAGCGAGAAAACGCGCCTGAATAATTTCGGTTGAGAGATGGCGTAAGGCGTCGTTATCTGTCGCCCATGCAAAGGTCATGATGCCGCCGTAATAGGTCGGGATCGCCGCCTGATAAAAGCCAACGTCGCTGAAGTAATGGCTGAGTTTGCGATGACTGTCGATAGCCTCTTCCTGCTGTAAAAAGCAGACGCCGTTTTGTGCGACGAAGATACCGCCAGGATTCAGGCAACGTTTGCATCCTTCATAAAATGCTGAGGTGAACAGACTTTCGCCGGGACCGATAGGATCGGTGCAGTCGGAAATAATGACATCAAAGGTCTGGCTGGTTTGATTAACGAAATTGACGCCATCGTCGATCACCAGTTTAAAGCGCGGATCGTCGTAGCTACCGGCGTTATGGTTGGGCAGATACTGACGGCAGAACGACACGACACCCGCATCGATTTCTACCATCGTGATTGACTCAACGTTTTTATGTCGGGTTACTTCACGCAGCATGGCACCGTCGCCGCCGCCGATAATCAGCACATGTTTCGCGTGACCGTGGGCCAGTAGCGGAACATGGGTCATCATCTCATGATAGATAAACTCGTCGCGCTCGGTGGTTTGTACTACGCCATCCAGCGCCATTACGCGACCAAATGCAGCGTTCTCAAAAATGATCAGATCCTGGTGATCGGTCTTTTCATGATACAGAACGTTATCTACCGCAAAGTACTGCCCAAACTGGTCGTGTAGCGTTTCATGCCACTGTTTTTTTTCGGCCATGGGTTGATACCTCCTTTGTTAACACCCGTAAAAAAAGGGCGCAACATAATAGCTAACATTGACCGCGGATGCACGGTCAATATTTCTACAAAAAGGTATCAGGGATTATTTGACGTAGGCAAGCAGGCTTAAGGAATCGCGAGCCAGGGCTTTGCACTTTTTAGCGACGGGAATGCCAATGCCGCTGAGATCGCGGTAGCTGTCTTCACCGAGGGCTTTCATGTCGAAGGTGTCGTAATTACTGAGATCCCACTGGTTTTGCTGGGCGAAAAAGACCAGTGCGCGACGAATTTGCCCGTTAGGTAAGTTCTGGTAACCACAATCGTTCTTCAGAAAAACAAAAACTGCCGTTAAATCGGCCATATCTTCGGCTTCAGACTCGCTGAGCGCGTAACTGTTTGCGCAGACGGCCATCAGGCTGCCGAATAACACTGTTCTGAAAAACGTCTTCATTGCTTCTACCAGGGGCTTAAAGAAGATAAACGTTAGCACACTGCGAGCGAGGCGACGACCATTATTGTCGATTAAATTGTGTCTGCGGCTTGACCTTCCCGTAAGGGGAAGGACTATGCTCAACGTTTGATTTTGTTTCGCCTGCTTAAGAATAAGGAAATAACTATGCAACGTCGTGATTTCTTGAAATATTCCGTCGCGCTGGGCGTGGCTTCGGCTTTGCCGCTGTGGAGCCGCGCAGTATTTGCGGCGGAACGCCCAACGTTACCGATCCCTGATTTGCTCACGACCGATGCCCGTAATCGCATTCAGTTAACTATTGGCGCAGGCCAGTCCACCTTTGGCGGGAAAACTGCAACTACCTGGGGCTATAACGGCAATCTGCTGGGGCCGGCGGTGAAATTACAGCGCGGCAAAGCGGTAACGGTTGATATCTACAACCAACTGACGGAAGAGACAACGTTGCACTGGCACGGGCTGGAAGTACCGGGTGAAGTCGACGGCGGCCCGCAGGGAATTATTCCGCCAGGTGGCAAGCGCTCGGTGACGTTGAACGTTGATCAACCTGCCGCTACCTGCTGGTTCCATCCACATCAACATGGCAAGACCGGGCGACAGGTGGCGATGGGGCTGGCTGGTCTGGTGGTGATTGAAGATGACGAGATCCTGAAATTAATGCTGCCAAAACAGTGGGGTATCGATGATGTTCCGGTGATCGTTCAGGATAAGAAATTTAGCGCTGACGGGCAGATTGATTATCAACTGGATGTGATGACCGCCGCCGTGGGCTGGTTTGGCGATACGTTGCTGACCAACGGTGCAATCTACCCACAACACGCTGCCCCGCGTGGTTGGCTGCGCCTGCGTTTGCTCAATGGCTGTAACGCCCGCTCGCTCAATTTCGCCACCAGCGACAATCGCCCGCTGTATGTGATTGCCAGCGACGGTGGTCTACTACCTGAACCGGTGAAGGTGAGCGAGCTGCCGGTGCTGATGGGCGAGCGTTTTGAAGTGCTGGTGGAGGTTAACGACAACAACCCCTTTGACCTGGTGACGCTGCCGGTCAGCCAGATGGGAATGGCGATTGCGCCTTTTGATAAGCCGCATCCGGTAATGCGGATTCAGCCGATTGCCATTAGTGCCTCTGGTGCTTTGCCAGACACATTAAGTAGCCTGCCAGCATTACCTTCGCTGGAAGGGCTGACGGTACGTAAGCTGCAACTCTCTATGGACCCGATGCTCGATATGATGGGGATGCAGATGCTGATGGAGAAATATGGCGATCAGGCGATGGCCGGGATGGATCACAGCCAGATGATGGGCCATATGGGGCACGGCAATATGAATCATATGAACCACGGCGGGAAGTTCGATTTCCACCATGCCAATAAAATCAACGGTCAGGCGTTTGATATGAATAAGCCGATGTTTGCGGCGGCGAAAGGGCAGTACGAACGTTGGGTTATCTCTGGCGTGGGCGACATGATGCTGCATCCGTTCCATATTCACGGCACGCAGTTCCGTATCTTGTCAGAAAATGGCAAACCGCCAGCCGCTCATCGCGCGGGCTGGAAAGATACCGTTAAGGTAGAAGGTAATGTCAGCGAAGTGCTGGTGAAGTTTAATCACGATGCACCGAAAGAACATGCTTATATGGCGCACTGCCATCTGCTGGAGCATGAAGATACGGGGATGATGTTAGGGTTTACGGTATAAAAAGACCGTATTCGGAAATATGCCCGGATCTCTCCGGGCATTATGGTTACTTCACATCATCCGGCAGCGCATAAGCCACAATATAGTCGCCCATCTTCGTACCAAATGAACCGTGACCGCCTGCGGAGATCACCACATACTGCTTACCATTCACTTCATAGGTCATTGGCGTAGCCTGACCACCCGCTGGTAAACGGCCCTGCCACAGTTTTTCACCGTTGCTCATGTTGTAAGCGCGCAGGTAGTTATCTGCCGTAGCGGCGATAAACAGTACGTTACCCGCTGTGGAGATTGGCCCGCCCAGCATCGGCATACCCATATTGAACGGCACCGGAACCGGCATCGGGAACGGCATACTGTCCTGCGGCGTACCAATACGTTTCTTCCACACCACTTCATTGGTTTTCAGATCCAGCGCCGAGATATAACCCCATGCTGGCTGTTTACATGGTAGACCAAACGGTGAGAGGAACGGGTTGAGCGTGACACCATACGGTACACCGTACTGCGGCTGAATGCCGGATTCCGTACCCGTGCCTTTGGCGTCTTTCGGCTGCTCCATCGGGTTACCAGGACCGCGTGGGATCAGTTTCGAAACAAACGGCAGTGCCATTGGGTTGGCAATTGCCACTTCACGATTCGGATCAACGGAAATCCCGCCCCATTCGAACATCCCCAGGTTGCCCGGGAAGACCAGCGTACCCTGTTCAGATGGCGGGGTGAAAATGCCTTCATAGCGCATCTGGTGGAACATCACGCGGCACACCAGCTGGTCAAACATGGTGGCTCCCCACATATCCGCACCGCTCAAATCTTTCGTCGGACGGAAGCTCAGTTCAGAAAACGGTTGAGTTGGGGTTACGTAATCGCCTTTGGCAGCACCTTGGGGAACCGGTTTTTCCGGTGCCGGAACCACCAGTTCGCCGTTACGACGATCGAGCACAAAAATGTTACCGGTTTTCGCTGGAGCATAAATGACCGGAACCTTTTGACCGTTAACGGTGATGTCCGCCAGCGTCGGCTGTGCCGGAAGATCCATATCCCACAGGTCGTGATGAACGGTCTGGTAGCTCCACGCCAGTTTCCCGGTAGTGGCATTCAGCGCCAGAATCGAGCTGGCATAACGTTCCTGTTCCGGTGTGCGGTTACCGCCCCAGATATCCGGCGTGGTCACGCCCATCGGCAGATAGACCAGATCCAGCTTCGCGTCATAGGCCGCTGGTGCCCACGAGTTTGGTGAGTTAAAGGTAAAGGTGTGTTCGTCAGACGGGATTGCGTTCGGATCTTTCGCGCCCGGATCAAAAGCCCACAGCAGCTCCCCGGTGTTGACATCAAAACCACGGATCACGCCAGACGTTTCACGGGTTGAGAAGTTATCGGTGACTGAACCGGCCATCACGATGGTTTTATCGGTGATAATTGGCGGAGAAGTCGGCTCATACAGACCCGGTTTGGTGTCTGGCATATTGCTTTGCAGATTGAGCACGCCTTTATTGGCGAAGGTTTCGCACAGCTTGCCGTTTTCAGCGTTAATCGCAATCAGGCGACCATCATTGACCGGAAGAATGATACGACGCGGGCAATCCGCCATCACTTCCGGCGAAGCCGTTTCTGCTTTGGCTTCATGATAAGAGACGCCACGGCAGGTTACGTGCTGGAAAGACTCGTTGGTTTTCAGTTCAGGATCGTAATGCCATTTCTCTTTGCCGCTGGCGGCATCGAGCGCAAACAGGCGCTGGTGAGCGGTACACAGGTAAAGGGTGTCGCCCACTTTAATCGGCGTCACTTCATTGGTGATTTCGCCCGGATCGTTCGGCTGCTTCACATCTCCAGTACGGAACACCCAGGCTTCTTTCAGGTTATGGACGTTATCGGCGTTAATCTGTTTCAGCGGCGAAAAGCGTTGACCTTCCTGATTGCGACCATACGCAGGCCAGTCCTGATCGGCAACCGGTGAGATGGCTTCGGCAGGTGTGGCATCGGCGCTTAAGGTGCCGTTGATTTCCTGCGGATCGTTAAATCCCGCCCAGGTGAGGATTCCGCCACTAATCAGCAGTGCGACCACCAGAGCGGCAACTGCGCCGCTGGCAGGAATGACCAGGCGACGCCAGACAAACGGCAGGATCAGCCAGATGCCGAAGAAGACCAGAATGTCGCTGCGCGGAGTCAGCGCCCAGAAGTCGAAACCAACTTCCCAGACGCCCCAAATCATGGTGCCGAGCAGCAGGGCGGCGTATAGCCAAAGCGCGGCACGTTTACTGCGCCACAGCATCCAGGCGACGCCGAGCATCACAAGGCCAGCGATAGGGTAGTACCAGGAGCCGCCAATCGCGACCAGCCAGCCTCCGCCAATGAGTAGATACAGCCCGCAAAGCGCTGCAAAAAGGGCTGTTAGCGTGACGAGTAATCGTCGCGAGCCTGTATTGTTAATTGCCATAAAGAGACACCATTTCAATTCATTAATATTTTAGTAGCAATTAATTATAGGTTTTAACATGTGTGATCGTCATCACAATTCGAGCTTTATTAACAGATTCCGCGAATGAATAGTTTTACTGGTATACTGCGTGTCTTGCGCTTTGTTGCGGTGCCAAAACCTGCCCGTGCGAAGTGATTTGTTTTTAAATCATATGGTTAGAGATATGAAACATACTGTAGAAGTAATGATCCCCGAAGCGGAGATTAAAGCGCGTATCGCCGAACTGGGTCGTCAGATTACTGAGCGTTACAAAGACAGCGGCAGCGATATGGTGCTGGTGGGTCTGCTGCGTGGCTCATTTATGTTTATGGCGGACCTGTGCCGTGAAGTTCAGGTATCTCATGAAGTCGATTTTATGACCGCCTCCAGCTACGGTAGCGGCATGTCCACCACCCGTGATGTGAAAATCCTCAAAGATCTGGATGAAGATATCCGTGGCAAGGACGTGCTGATTGTTGAAGATATCATCGACTCGGGGAATACACTGTCGAAAGTGCGTGAGATCTTAAGCCTGCGCGAACCGAAGTCGCTGGCGATTTGTACGCTGCTGGATAAACCGTCCCGTCGTGAAGTGAACGTCCCGGTAGAATTTATCGGTTTCTCGATCCCGGATGAGTTTGTGGTGGGTTACGGCATTGATTACGCACAGCGTTACCGTCATCTGCCGTATATCGGTAAAGTGATTCTGCTGGACGAGTAAGTGTGAAGTTGCCGGATGTGTTGCATCCGGCATGGCATTTTTATTTGTGGTTGGCGTGTTTCAGCTTGAGGTTGGAGATCCCGTGACGGTAACGTTGCTCAAGGGTTTCGCGGTTGGTCGCTGTGACATCCAGATCACGCAGCAAGCCGTCGTGAATGCCGTAGGCCCAGCCGTGAATGGTAACTTTCTGCCCGCGTTTCCACGCTGATTGCATAATGGTGGAGTGGCCCAGGTTATACACCTGTTCCATGACGTTCAGTTCACACAAGGTATCCAGACGGCGCTCTTGCGGCATTTCGCCGAGCAATGAGCTATGTTTGAACCAGATATCGCGGATGTGCAGCAGCCAGTTGTTGATAAGCCCCAGTTCCGGGTTTTCAACTGCGGCTTGTACGCCGCCGCAACCGTAGTGGCCACAGATAATAATGTGTTCAACTTCGAGTACATCCACTGCATACTGAACCACGGAAAGGCAGTTCAGGTCGGTGTGAATGACCAGGTTAGCAACATTACGGTGAACAAAGAGTTCGCCCGGCTCAAGACCGGTTAAACGTTCTGCAGGAACGCGACTGTCGGAACATCCAATCCATAGAAAGCGCGGTTTTTGCGCTTGTGCCAGTTTCTCAAAAAACCCGGGATCCTCTTCCACCAGCATTTTTGACCATAGTGCATTGTTGCTGATGAGTGTATCTATGTCTTTCATGGAGGTTAACGACCTGTAACCAAATAATTACGTTTGGCTAATATAGGGCAACTCCGGGACGATTTAAACCACAGATAAAGTGTAAGAACGTAAGGTAAGTAAAAATTTATGACCATTGCACTGGAACTTCAACAGCTTAAAAAAACCTATCCAGGCGGCGTTCAGGCGCTTCGTGGAATAGATTTGCAGGTCGAAGCGGGTGATTTTTATGCGCTTCTCGGGCCGAACGGGGCCGGGAAATCGACCACTATCGGTATTATCAGCTCTCTGGTAAATAAAACCTCCGGGCGGGTTAGCGTATTTGGTTACGATCTCGAGAAGGATGTCGTGAACGCTAAACGTCAGTTGGGACTGGTGCCGCAGGAATTTAACTTCAACCCGTTTGAAACCGTGCAGCAAATTGTGGTGAATCAGGCAGGGTACTACGGTGTAGAGCGCAAAGAAGCGTATATCCGCAGCGAAAAGTATCTTAAACAGCTCGATCTATGGGGGAAACGCAACGAACGTGCGCGTATGTTATCGGGCGGGATGAAACGCCGTTTAATGATTGCCCGTGCGTTAATGCATGAACCTAAACTACTGATTCTCGACGAGCCAACGGCAGGCGTGGATATTGAACTTCGCCGCTCAATGTGGGGCTTTTTGAAGGATTTAAACGACAAAGGCACCACCATCATTCTCACCACACACTACCTGGAAGAAGCAGAAATGCTGTGCCGCAATATCGGCATTATTCAACACGGTGAGCTGGTGGAAAATACCTCGATGAAGGCGCTGCTGGCGAAGCTGAAATCAGAAACCTTTATTCTCGATCTCGCACCGAAAAGCCCGTTACCGAAGCTCGATGGCTATCAGTATCGACTGGTCGATACCGCGACGCTGGAAGTTGAAGTGCTGCGTGAGCAGGGGATCAACAGCGTATTCACGCAGTTAAGTGAGCAGGGCATTCAGGTATTAAGTATGCGTAACAAAGCTAACCGTCTGGAAGAGCTGTTTGTTTCACTGGTTAATGAAAAACAAGGAGATCGCGCATGATGCATCTTTACTGGGTGGCGCTAAAAAGCATCTGGGCGAAAGAGATCCATCGCTTTATGCGTATCTGGGTGCAGACGCTGGTGCCGCCAGTCATCACCATGACCCTTTACTTTATTATCTTCGGTAACCTGATTGGTTCGCGTATTGGCGATATGCATGGCTTCAGCTACATGCAGTTCATCGTACCAGGGCTGATCATGATGTCGGTGATCACCAACGCCTACGCTAACGTCGCGTCATCATTTTTTGGTGCCAAATTCCAGCGTAATATTGAAGAGCTGCTGGTAGCGCCGGTTCCGACTCACGTCATTATTGCCGGATATGTCGGCGGTGGCGTGGCGCGTGGTCTGTTTGTTGGCATTCTGGTGACGGCAATTTCACTGTTTTTTGTGCCGTTTCAGGTGCATTCGTGGGTATTTGTCGCTTTAACGCTGGTGCTCACGGCGGTGTTGTTCTCCCTTGCGGGTTTGCTGAACGGCGTGTTTGCCAAAACGTTCGATGACATCAGCCTGGTGCCAACCTTTGTGTTAACGCCACTTACGTATTTGGGCGGGGTCTTTTACTCACTGACTTTGTTGCCGCCGTTCTGGCAAGGGCTGTCGCATCTGAACCCAATCGTTTATATGATCAGTGGTTTCCGCTACGGCTTCCTCGGTATCAATGATGTTCCGCTGGTCACTACCTTCGGTGTACTGGTGGTCTTTATTGTGGCGTTTTATTTGATCTGTTGGTCGCTGATCCAACGTGGACGTGGTTTGCGTAGCTAAGGCTATTTCCTCTCCTCTGGATTTGGGGGAGAGGAGTTTTGACGGCTATCACCCTTTATCAACAATGGTCAGGGTAGACTGATTTTCGGCTAAGGAGGAAGGCGATGTTAGGTTGGGTAATTACCTGTCACGATGACCGTGCGCAAGAGATACTGGATGCGCTGGAGAAAAAACATGGGGCACTTCTTCAGTGCCGGGCCGTGAATTTCTGGCGCGGATTAAGCTCTAATATGCTCAGCCGCATGATGTGCGATGCTCTGCATGAAGCGGACTCTGGTGAAGGTGTCATCTTCTTAACCGATATAGCCGGAGCGCCGCCGTACCGCGTGGCTTCATTATTAAGCCACAAACACTCCCGTTGCGAAGTGATTTCTGGCGTCACGTTACCGTTAATTGAGCAGATGCTGGTCTACCGTGAAACGTTATCCAGCGCAGAGTTTCGCGAGCGTATTGTCGAACTGGGTGCGCCGGAGGTGAGTAGTCTTTGGCACCAGCAACAAAAAAATCCGCCTTTCGTCCTCAAACATAATTTGTATGAGTATTAACCCGCGATTCTGATGACGCTTTTGCTACAATAAAAGCGTTGTTTCACCCTCGGTTATTTTTTCATGTACAAACAAGCTGTTATTCTCCTGCTGATGCTGTTTACCGCAAGTGTCAGTGCCGCGTTACCTGCCCGTTATATGCAAACCATCGAAAATGCTGCGGTCTGGGCGCAAATTGGCGACAAGATGGTGACCGTGGGGAATATTCGGGCCGGACAAATCATTGCCGTGGAGCCCACTGCCGCAAGTTATTACGTATTTAATTTTGGCTTTGGCAAAGGGTTTATCGATAAAGGGCATCTCGAGCCGGTTCAGGGGCGACAAAAAGTTGAAGATGGTTTGGGTGACCTCAACAAGCCGCTGAGTAATCAGAACTTAATTACCTGGAAAGATACGCCGGTCTACAACGCGCCGAGTGCGGGCAGTGCGCCGTTTGGGGTACTGGTGGACAATTTGCGCTACCCAATTTTGCATAAACTGAAAGACAGGTTAAATCAAACCTGGTATCAGGTCCGTATTGGCGATCGACTGGCCTATATCAGTGCGCTGGATGCCCAACCCGATAATGGCCTGCCGGTGCTAACCTATCACCATATTCTGCGCGACGAAGAAAACACCCGTTTTCGCCATACTTCGACGACCACCTCGGTACGCGCTTTCAATAACCAGATGGCCTGGCTGCGCGACAGGGGATACACGACACTGAGCATGGTGCAGCTGGAAGGTTACGTGAAGAATAAGATCAATCTCCCTGCGCGAGCGGTGGTGATTACCTTTGATGATGGCCTCAAATCGGTGAGCCGCTATGCGTATCCTGTGTTGAAACAATATGGCATGAAGGCGACGGCGTTTATTGTTACCTCGCGCATCAAACGTCACCCGCAGAAGTGGGACCCAAAATCGCTGCAATTTATGAGCGTTTCTGAACTTAACGAAATTCGCGATGTATTTGATTTCCAGTCACATACCCATTTTTTGCATCGGGTGGATGGTTATCGCCGACCCATATTACTGAGCCGTAGTGAGCACAATATTCTGTTTGATTTTGCACGTTCACGCCGCGCTCTGGCGCAATTTAATCCGCATGTCTGGTATCTTTCGTATCCGTTTGGCGGATTTAATGACAAAGCCGTGAAGGCAGCAAAAGAAGCCGGATTTCACCTGGCGGTGACAACCATGAAAGGCAAAGTAAAACCGGGGGATAATCCGTTGTTACTAAAACGACTTTATATCTTAAGAACGGATTCGCTGGAGACAATGTCGCGGCTGGTGAGTAACCAGCCGCAGGGGTGATTATCAGGCAACCTGTACCGGAATCGCTTTCGCGGTACGTTTCATTTCGTTGTCGCCTTCAAAATAGGCGACGTTGGGCCGCCAGGTGCGAGCTTCTTCATCTGGCATGGTAACGAAGCTGGCGATGATGACAATATCGCCGACGCTGGCGCAGTGGGCCGCCGCACCGTTAACGGAAATAATTCTCGAACCGCGTTCTGCCGCGATGGCATAGGTGGAGAAACGCTTGCCGTTGGTCACATTCCAGATATCAATGGCTTCGTTTTCGAGAATACCAGCTGCGTCAAGAAAATCCTGGTCAATGGCGCAAGAACCTTCATAGTGCAGGTCCGCATGAGTCACTTTCACGCGGTGGAGTTTGCCCTGCAGCATCGTGCGAATCATAACTTCTACCTTTCTACCCTGTCGTTAACGAAGCAGGCGATGCCTGCTTTGAGGAAATTCTCACGCAGTATTGCCCGATTTTTGTTTAGTGTCTACTCATCTGACGGCATTTGCATCAGCAGTTTGCGTACCGTGCCGAAGCGTGCCATGTAACGCCTGTAACGAATTGATATTTCTCTGAACGCTGCTCGGTAAACACTAAAGAGGCGGCTGACGACGGCGCGCCTTGACTGGATACTGCCTTCACGCAAGACAACACGGAAGGCAGGGAAGATGGATGCACCGAGTACCACACCGCATGATGCGGTATTTAAACAATTTTTAATGCATGCGGAAACGGCTCGTGACTTTCTGGATATCCATTTGCCAGCGGAACTACGCGAACTGTGTGACCTCGACACGCTGCATCTTGAGTCGGGGAGTTTTATTGAGGAAAGCCTGAAAGGACACAGCACGGACGTACTCTATTCCGTACAAATGCAGGGCAATCCCGGTTATTTGCATGTTGTGATTGAACACCAAAGCAAGCCGGATAAGAAAATGGCCTTTCGCATGATGCGTTATTCTATTGCTGCCATGCACCGGCATCTGGAGGCGGATCACGATAAGCTGCCGCTGGTGGTGCCGATTCTGTTTTATCAGGGCGAGGCCACACCTTATCCGCTCTCAATGTGCTGGTTTGATATGTTTTACTCGCCGGAGCTGGCGCGACGCGTTTACAACAACCCTTTCCCGCTGGTGGATATCACCATCACACCGGATGACGAAATCATGCAACATCGGCGGATTGCGATTCTCGAACTACTGCAAAAACATATTCGCCAGCGCGACTTAATGTTATTGCTGGAGCAACTGGTCACGCTGATTGACGAAGGGTACACTAGCGGAAGTCAGTTAGTTGCCATGCAAAACTATATGCTGCAACGCGGTCATACTGAACAAGCGGATTTGTTTTATGGTGTGCTGAGAGACAGGGAAACGGGAGGGAAGTCTATGATGACGCTGGCGCAGTGGTTTGAAGAGAAAGGGATTGAGAAGGGAATTGAGAAGGGAATGGAGAAAGGAATGGAGAAAGGAATTGAGAAGGGGATTCAGCAGGGAAGACAGGAGGAAAGGCAAGAATTCGCCCTGCGTCTTCTGAGTAAAGGAATGTCTCGGGAAGACGTTGCAGAGATGGCAAATTTACCTCTTGCTGAGATTGATAAACTGATTAACTAAGTTGTCTGTATTATCAGTTATAGCCAGATAATTGTTATTGTTAACTGACCAGATAATTAAGGGAACATATGGAAATAAAGACACGGAGAGAAACCAGGCAGACGTTAGCGCAGTGGTTTGAAGAGAAGGGATTCCAGAAGGCGTATCAAGAAGCGTATCAAGAAGTAAGACAGGAAGTAAGACAGGAATTCGCCCAACGTTTTCTGAATAAAGGGATGTCTCGGGAAGACGTTGCAGAGGTGACAGCTTTATCTCTTGCAGAGATTGATAAGCTAATTAACTCTAACTAAGTTGTCTACGATATGAATAATTGCTTACAGATGACGTGGCAATGAATAACTGGCGCCATCAGCCGTAGCGCCAGTTAAGTATTACACCAGCTCGACTATTTTGTTGTCGATCAGGCGGGCATCGCCAAGCCAGGCGGCTACCAGAATCACTGCACGTTTGCTGTTTTCAGAGACTTCCAGCAATGTGTCGGCATCACGAATCTGAATATCATCGGCGCGGAAGCCTTTTTCATTCAGTTCTTGCCCGGCAATAGTAATAATTTCATCGAGATCCCGTTCGCCAGCCTGCAATTTGTCGGCAATCGAACTTAAAACCTTGTACAGACCAGGCGCAATTTTGCGTTGTTCCGCTGTCAGATAACCGTTACGGGAACTCAGCGCCAGACCGTCTTTGGCGCGCATAATTGGCACACCGACAATCTCAATATCAAAGCCCATATCTGCAACCATTTTGCGGATCAGCGCCAGTTGCTGAAAATCTTTTTCACCGAAGCAGGCGATATCTGGCTGGACCAGGTTGAACAGTTTGCTGACGATGGTCGACACGCCGCGAAAATGTCCCGGACGGCTGGCACCTTCCAGCATGGTCGAAAGGCCAGGAACGTCAACGTAAGTATGGGTTTCAGTACCGTTCGGGTAGATCTCTTTTACCGAAGGCGCGAAAACCAAATCCACTTTACGTTTGTTTAGCTTCTCGCAGTCTTCCTGCAAGGTCCGTGGATAACGTGCCAGATCTTCCGGGCGGTCAAACTGCATTGGGTTAACGAAAATACTGACGACGACCACATCGGCGCGGGCTTTGGCTTCGTCGACCAGTTTCATATGACCATCGTGAAGGTTACCCATTGTTGGCACCAGCGCCACGCGCTTACCTTCCATACGCAGGCGGCGAATTTGCTGACGCAGCAGCGGCAGGGTTTCGATAATTAACACAACGTGACTCCTTAATGGAAACTGTGTTCTTCGCCCGGATAAACGCCGGACTCCACTTCAGCCATATACTGCCGCACAGCCGCGCGGATGTCGCCCGTTTCGGCGAGGAAATTTTTAGCGAATTTAGGAATGTGACCGCCGGTAATACCAAAGGCGTCGTGCATCACGAGGATCTGCCCATCGGTGACGTTACCCGCACCAATACCGATAACCGGGATCGCCAGCGCTTCGGTAATGCGTTTTGCCAGCTCAACCGGCACGCATTCCAGCACCAGCAGTTGTGCCCCAGCAGCTTCTAAGGCTAATGCATCGCTGAGCAGTCGATCGGCCGCTTCATCGCCGCGCCCCTGGACTTTGTAGCCACCGAAAATATTCACTGACTGTGGGGTTAAACCTAAGTGACCACAAACAGGAACGGCACGTTCGGTCAGCATTTGTACGGTTTCTACCAGCCACTCACCGCCTTCAATTTTGACCATGTTGGCCCCAGCACGCATGACCGTTGCGGCGTTTTCAAAGGCTTGTTCTGGTGTGGCATACGCCATAAACGGCAGATCAGCCAGCAGCAGGCAGTTTGGCGCACCGCGACGTACAGCAGCAGTGTGGTAGGCGATATCAGCAACGGTAACCGGTAGCGTGGAGTCATGCCCCTGAACCGTCATGCCCAGTGAATCGCCGACCAGCATGACGTTAAGCCCTTCATCGGCAAACAGTTTTGCGAAGCTATAGTCGTAAGCGGTGATGGTCGCGAAACGTTTTTTGTCCTGCTTGCATTTCTGCAATGAAGCAATAGTGGTTGGTTTCATAACGTATCCTGATAAGTAATGTCGTGCTGTCTGGCATTTTATCAGTCACATTGGTGGGGGCAATGATTTATCAATTGCAGCACCGCCAGATGATGGCGGTGCGGTAATGTCATCAAGGATAGGTTACCTGGAAGGTACTGGTGGCTTTGAATTCACCGGATTCGATAGCGATATTTCCGTCTTGTTTTAACGTTGCCTGGAAGTGAAGAGGCTGTGATGTGCCGCTGCCTTGATTAGGGTAAACACCATCGGAGGTGTCATCTTCGGTTTCATAATCTTTATAAATAGAGGTTGCATCGTTAGGTTTTAATGTCATTAGCGGATTTTTACTGGTTGCTAATCCTTCAATGAGTACGCCAACGCCTTTGGCTGCGGTGCTTCCGGTAAGCGTATTGCCAAGCAGTTGTGTATTTTCAGTACCTACTTTTCCAGTGACGAGTTTTGTTTCAATATTACGCACACGAATACAGTTCTGAAGCGAAATATCAAAGGGAACAGGTGAAGCACCATTTTTAATTGTCCCGGAACTATACTCTCCCATTCTAACCGTTGAACCATTGACTGATGATCCGGTAAGTATGGAAGTAAAACATGTTGGTAAGGTTAATTTGACATTATTCAGTGTGAAATTGACATAAAGGTGATGGCTATGATCTACGACTCTGGTACCTGGACTGTAGGCCTTAAACGCATAAAGGTAATCGGATGAACTGGATAACTGGACTTGCTGATTAAGTGTAGGATCGAAACTAGCATCTGTATAAAATTCAACAGTTATGTCGTGTATAACACCACCAATAGCCCAAAACTTATTGTAGCTGTCTGCGTTGTTGCAACCCCTGGTTTGTAGATCGTTGTCTGTTATGGAGAAGTGAAATTCTTGCACTGCAGTGTCTCCGATATAGATTCCTGGTGATTGAATATCAGTTGTTGTATTGTATGCAGACCAGACCCTTGATATTAACATGGTGTAATACAGACCAGGAACAGATGTCTTAAAGAGTTTATGTCCACCATAATCTTTACCTGAATAAACCATGGCATTTTCAATTCTTATTGGCCCAGGATTTGCTCTGTCAGATGTATTACAGTAAAGAATACCACTCGGACCCGTGTCCAGGTATGACCAGTACATTTTTACCCCTGTCGGGCCGAGTTGCGTGGGTTTATAAAAAACCAGGTTGCTTGCTGTTGATGTGTAATTAAAGGTTACCCGTGCAGCAGTGGAAGGTCCTTTATAATTATCAACTCCTGCATTATTTCCCACAATAAAACTTGTATATGCACTAACTGTATAACAACAAGAATACAGTGCTAAAAAAAGAAAGTATCTGAAGAGTGTCTTCATTTTTACTCCAGTATTGAGTTTTTGTTAGAGTTGGTGTTATTTTTGTTCGTTATTCGTAGTAAATATCAACTAACACATGGCTCATAAGTTGACCAGATGTAACACTCAATGCAGGATCAATTTTTTGCATTCGGGTGCTAAATTTCCAGGACGAACCATTCATGTCATCCGACATTACTGGATAAACGGAACGAGAACCTCCTGAAGCATTAAGAACATTGAATATATTCGCCGAATCCTGGATGGAAAATATAACCACTCCTACATTACTCGCCCCTGACGAAATTTCATTGGCAAATATTTGTCGGGAACCATTAGCCATTGCACCACTTTGTGCCCTAAAGTCTATGTGTAGTTGATTTAATACATTTCCTGTTCCCTGAAATGCACAGTCTTTCACCGATATGGTGAACTCTTTACCACCAGGCTGATAACTCTCGGGAGAAATATTACCAGCAAAATAGCCCACGCCAACCACACCCAGATCTATATTTCCCTGATTACTGATACCGCTCTGGCAAGTGCTGTTTTTTACATTCGCAGTTAAATTAATATCCTGCCCGGCGAAGGCCGAAAAGGAAGTAGTGAATATGAATGCCAGGAACAGACCTGTTTTTTTCTTAATTTTACGTTTAGAGGAAAGCATAATCAGTTCCTGAATTCGACGTGCCGTTAGTTGTATGTCACAGAGAAAGTTGCTGGTGCTGAAAATGTACCCGCAGTAACATCGCTTACGGTTTTACTCTTATCCACGACCAGACGAGCACTCATCGGATAATCTACAACTGTATTCCCCGTGGCTGTGGCAATAGACACTTCCTGATCGGCTGGGGTAACGCAACTGAATTGTGTGGCACTACCAACTGCTGGAGTGCTCGTATTCCACACTTCAACCGCAACAGCACTTGCTTTATCGCTAGCCGTGGAGCCATTAGCAAAACCGAGGCCGTCGTTACTTGCTCCTTCACAGGTGGCACGTTTTGTCAGTTTAATCTTAGCTTTTTTGCCAGGTATCCCCGCGCAGTCTTTAAA
>CDZM01013538.1_pt1 | contig 30086 bp, 28 predicted proteins | sample 557601 | NCBI WGS metagenome assembly CDZM01 (sample SAMEA3182087, study PRJEB8094) | gut metagenome | biome: human; feature: gut; material: Stool; isolation source: human stools | place: Canada | collected 2013-02-05
ATATATACGGAAGCAGGCTTAGTAAGACATGCCCAGACCTAATTAGACACACCAGAAAACAAGTTGGTTAGCAGATGCAGTAAACAAGTTGTTTTAGAGCGCATGGACGCGCTCTGTGTGTTTTAGAGGGATCTATGACTGTCGAAAAAGACGAGGTAAAAACTCGCCTGACACCAGCGGAGTGGGCCGAAGCTGAAGCCAAATGGACGTCAGGCGAATATACACTCTCAAAGCTGGAGGAAGAGTACGGCATTCGTCGTGAAACACTCTCCAGACATTTCAAAAAGCGAGGATTAGAGAAAGGCGCGGACTCTGTTGGGAAGATGGTTCGTGAGTCTCTTAAATCTGACGCAGAGCTTCGCGCTAAAGCCCGTGCGGAAAAGATAGAAGAACGTCGTACACGTTATGACGGCTGGGCGTATGCGTTGGGGCAGATGGTGATGGTCGAAGTCACTACGGCCAAACGTGAGGGTAAGCCTTTAGGGGCGATTGAGGGTTCTCTCAAGAGCTTACAGAGAGCCAGTAATACCCTTGCAAAATGCTTTGAAGTTTCGTCCAAAGCATTGGGCATGGATCATGCGGAAAATGACGAGGAAGAAATTCCGAACCTGGTATTTGGTGAGCTTACGCCTTCCCAGGTGGCGAAATTACGTCAGGAAGACGACGAGCCTGAAATCATCGATGACGAATTGCTTGAGACGTTGGAAGAAGAAGCTCTAAGCGAATTTGATGCGACAGATGATGGAAGTGAAGGGGAGGACGAATAATGGTAATCCCGTCCTCGCTCAGTCTTGTGCAACTGCATTCTGGACAGATGAAAGTCTTCCAGTCTCCGCATCGATTTAAAGTTGTTTGTGCTGGTCGACGCTGGGGAAAATCCCGGTTGTCGATCTCCACTATTATTCGTGCGGCGGCAAAGGAAAAAAAGCAAAGGGTCTGGTATGTCGCTCCTACTTACCAGATGGCTCGCCAGATTTTGTGGGACGATCTACAGGAAGTTCTGCCCCGTAAGTGGGTTAGGAAAAAGAACGACACCACGATGACAATCGTGTTGAAGAACGGTTCGGAGATCGCCCTCAAAGGTGCTGATAAACCTGACACTCTGCGCGGCGTAGCGTTGCATTTTGTAGTGCTTGATGAATTTCAGGATATGAAGGCTGACACCTGGTACAAGGTGTTACGACCTACTCTTTCATCGACACGCGGCGGTGCACTGATTATTGGTACGCCAAAAGGCTTCTCGGAATTTCACAAACTGTGGACTATAGGCCAGAACGTAGAGCTGCAAAGAAAGGGACAGTGGAAGAGCTGGCAGTTTGTAACTGCTGATTCGCCGTTTGTGCCTACGGCGGAAATTGAAGCTGCTAAGAACGATATGGACCCTAAATCGTTCGCTCAGGAGTACCTGGCCAGCTTTGAAAATATGTCCGGGCGCGTTTACTACCCGTTCGATCGAAACGTGCATGTTAAACCGCTTCAGTTCAACCCTCGGTTGCCTATATGGGTAGGACAGGACTTCAACATTGACCCGATGTCTTCCGTAATTTTGCAACCTCAGCCAAATGGTGAGCTATGGGCAATTGATGAATTGGTGCTCTTTTCCTCTAACACGGCAGAGGTTTGTGATGAGCTTGAGAGGCGCTTCTGGCGCTGGAAATCACAGATAACGGTATTTCCAGATCCGGCAGGTGCTTATCGCCAACATGCTCGCGGGGAGTCTGACGTAGACATATTCAAAGAGAAGGGATTCTTACGTGTCGATTATTCGAAAAAGCACCCGCCAATTGCGGATCGTGTTAATGCTGTTAACCGAATGCTGATGACCGCATCTGGAGATATCCGGCTGTATATCGATCCGAAGTGCAAGCATTTGATTGATTCACTGGAAAAGGTCATCTACAAGCCTGGAACACGAGATATGGATAAGACAGGTGGCATTGAGCATAGTGCAGACGCATTGGGCTATCCAGTACATCGTAGGTATCCAGTCAAAAACCGTGTTATTCTTGGTGGTTCTCGATAGGTAAGTAATTATCTAAGGTTATTCAAATGGAATTGAACGACAAACAAATTAAGGATCTGGTGGCGCGACGCCACCCGGAATACGAAAAGAAAAAAGAACATTGGGACTTCCTCGCCAGCACTTACGCTGGCGGGCGTGGTTGGTTTACAGACAATATCTTTCGTTACTTTAAAGAGGGAGATCAGGAGTTTAAGGAGCGAGTTGAGCGTGCTTATCGCTTCAACCACACTCGTGAGGTGGTAAACCTCATCAACAAATATCTCTTTAAAGAAGACATTCATAGAAATATCGAAGAGGCACCAGAGCAGATCCGCAATTTCTGGAAACGTGCGACCCGCCAGAATGCCTCTATTGACTCATTTATGGCCGCTATTGATTTGCAGTCGTCTATTTACGGTCGCATATGGGTTGTTGTCGATAGCACGATGAGTGGTGATGTTGAGTCAGTAGCTGACGAGAAAAAGAAAGATGCTCGCGCCTACGCCTACTGGATTTCACCTCAGCAAATGCTGGATGTGGCATGGGACGACGACGGGAATATGTTGTGGGCGTTAATTGTGGAAGTCGCTCGTGATGACGCAGATCCTTTTACTTCTACAGGTCAGGAATACCAACGTTATCGTCTGTGGACACAAAACGAGTGGTATCTGTTTCGTGAGGAAGTGAAGAAGGGCGCTGGTGGAGCAGGTCGCCGTCAGGCAAAAGTTATTTTAGAGGATAGCGGTGCGCATAATCTCGGCGTAGTTCCTGTGTTTCCTGTTGATTGTATTGGAGAAAGTGAATCACCGTATTTCAGCCCATCGTTGATCGATGATATCGCTTATCTTGATCGTGCGGTTGCAAACTATCTGTCAAACCTTGATGCCATTATTCAGGATCAGACATTTAGCCAGTTGGCTATACCGGTACAGTCGCTTTTACCTGGTGATGAAAACCACACTAAAGTGCTTGAAATGGGCACAAAGCGAGTCTTCACCTACGATTCTGAAGGTGGAAACCAGCCGTTTTATCTGTCACCAGACCCGAAACAAGCTCAGATGATCATCACTACGATTAAGACGGTGATTAACGAAATCTACCATTCAGTTGGTGTAGCTGGTGAGCGAACGAAGCAGGACAACGCACAGGGAATCGATAACTCATCTGGTGCCGCAAAAATGTATGACTTCCAGCGTGTAAATAGCTTGCTTGTCACAAAAGCAGAGCGTCTGGAAAGGGCTGAACGCCAAATCATGCTACTGGTTGCGAAATGGATGGGGGTAGATCTGGACGAAGACCACTCTTTAATTGCGTATCCAGAAAGTTTCGATATTCGTGGCCTTACTGATGAATTTTCTGTTGCCGAGAAACTGTCGTTACTTCAGGCACCGGACTCTGTACGTCGTCACCAGATGGAAATGCTGATTGAGAAGATTTTCCCGAACATCACTGAGGCGATGAAGAAGGAATTTGATAAAGATCTCTTGAATTTTCCGCCAAAAAATGATCTAAATACCCTTGAAAATAAGTCAGTACTTACTTATGATCAAGACGCAGCCCAAGAAAGCGGGCAAGATCAACCCCGAGGGAATGGGGACTCATCTACTCAAGAGAACGAGTGATAAGTAACAAAGGGAATTTTTATGAAACTGTGGCAAATGCTTTTGGCCCGTCGTGGTCTGATGGATGTTGCTGAAGCGTATGAGCGTGGAGGCGCTGGCGGTGTAGCTGCTGATAATGAGCAGAGTACACAAGATCCTGACAAACAGGGTGAACAAAAAGAGCAGCCGAAGGGTGATGACGAATACGCTGGCATGACTCATGAAGAGTTACTGGCCGAACTTCGCAAAACCAAGAAAGCTGGTGCTGAACTGCTGAAAGAGAACATGAAGCGCAAAGAGAAAGAGCGCACATTGGCCGATCAGCTTGCTCAGTACGGTGATATCGACCCGGCGCGTGCTCGCCAGCTTTTAGAAGCTGAACAGGCCGCAGAAAATGCACGTCGTGAGGCGGAGCAAGCTGAACTGGAGCGTCGTGGTGAGTTCGATGCTGTTAAAAAACAGATGATCGAAGCACACCAGGCAGAGCTGGCACAGCGTGACGAACGTTATACAGCACTGGAAAGTGAAAACGCATCACTGAAATCTCAATTAGTCGAGATGACCGTGGGCGCTTCCTTCAGTAACTCTCTCTTCCTACGTGACAAAGTTCTGATGACTCCGGCAAAAGCCCGCGTGATCTACGGTTCTCATTTTGAAGTGGGTGAAGACGGTAGCGTAGTGGGTTATGACAAACCGGCAGGTCATAAAGAACGAGCTGTTCTGGTTGACGGTGAAGGTAAGCCGTTGCCGTTTGAATCCGCGATTGAACGCATTGTGCGGGCAGATCCGGAAGCTGACGCATTGATGCGTAGCGAAGCCAAGCAGGGTGTAGGCTCACATTCTAAATCGACCTACACAATATCCCAACCGAAGAACAAGTCGACTATGGATAAGTTGGCCTCCGGTCTGGGGAAAATTGGACTTAAGTAACATCTAAATCAAAGGGAATTGATAGATGCCATTACTGCGTGAAGAAGCTGAAAAGCTGTCTAACAACGAACTCGAACAGGGTGTGATCGAAACTATCATTGATCGCGATGACCTGTTTGCCATCCTGCCTTTTATGAAAATTAATTCAAAGGCATATCTGTACAATCGTGAAAAAACGCTGAGTGAAGCTACCTTCATCGACGTTAATGACACCATCCCGGAAGGTGCAGCAACCTTCGAAGAATGCGTTGCGAAACTGCGTATTCTGGCTGGTGACGTAGACGTTGATAAATTCCTGGCAACCACTATGGCCGACACCAATAACCAGTTGGCTATTCAGGTTCGTCAGAAAGTTAAAGGTCTGGCTCGTGCGTTCCGTCGCAATCTGATTTTGGGTGACTCCAGCACCAACAACAAAGCGTTTGACGGCATTCCACGCCTGATGCACGCAGATCAGAAGATCGATATCGCCGGTGCATCTATGACTTTCTCTATGTTCGACGAACTGGTCGATGCGGTGAAAGATCTTGGTGCTGACTGCATCATGATGCGTTCAGAGCACCTGCGTGCTTACCGTGCGCTGCTGCGTACAGTAAACGTAGGCCCGTCTGAAATCATGATGGAGAACTTCGGTCGTCCGATGCTGTGTCATAACGGCGTTCCGTTCATCATCAACGACTTCATCCCGACCGATGCTGGCAAAGCAAGCATCTACTGCCTGCATCTGTCAGAAGAGAACGGCGTTACTGGTCTGTATGGCGGCGACAACGCAGGTATCGTTGTTGAAAACATTGGTACTGTACAGAACAAAGACGCAGTACGTACCCGTGTGAAGTGGTACTGCTCTCTGGCGAATAAGCACGATAAGGCTATCGCTGCACTGACCAATGTAAAAATTTAATCAGTGTGGTAGATAAGTAATTATCTATGTTTAAGGGTGGGCTATACGCCCACCCTTTTTGTAGGAGCAAGAAATGCCAGAACAAAAGATGAAGATTACGGAAGAGGCATTTTCGGATTTTACGGGGCATATGTGCCGCGCCGGATTTACCAATTCTATCTCCGATGAACCTTTAACCGAGCGGCAACAAAGTCAGCTATCTGCTTGTTTGCAGGCGGTTCCCTTCTCCCAATCCGTAAACATAACTCCGGCTTCACCATCAGTTTTGGTTGGGAAAACTGTTCAACTTAGTGCAGGTATTAGTATGGGTAAGAGTGCCAGTTCATTCACCTGGAAGTCAGCCAATGATCAAATTGCAACCGTTAACGGCACTGGATTAGTAACTGGCGTAGCCCCAGGCAAAGTAAAAATTACTGCAACTGATCAGGAAACCCAGCTTTCCGCTTCAGTGGAAGTCACCGTAAATCCGGTAGCCGTTCAATCCGTAACGGTAACGCCAGACTCAACCTCTGTTGAGAAAGGAAAATCAGTCAGTCTGAAAGCGAATGTTCAGCCGTCAAATGCGACGAATAAGGCTGTTACCTGGTCTTCCAAAAATGAAGATAAGGCAACGGTAGACCAGAGCGGGAACGTAACTGGTGTAGAAGTTGGCACTGCGACGATTGAGATCGTTTCCCAAGATGGTAGCAAAAAGGCAACTGCAACGGTGGAAGTAACTGCGCCTGTTGTGGCTGTTACAGGCGTCGAAATCGACCCAAATAGCACAACCGTTGAGGCAAACAAAACTGTTCAGCTGACCGCAAATGTCGAGCCGGTAGGAGCCACAAATAAAACCGTTACTTGGGAATCCAAAAATACCGAGTTTGCAACGGTGGACAGCGAAACCGGTGTTGTAACTGGTGTTGCGGCTGGCACTGCCACAATCGAGGTTACTACCCAAGATGGTAGCCACAAAGCGACAGCGACCGTAGAGGTCACTGCCGCACAGGAATAACCGATATTGGGCGGCGAAAGCCGCCCAAGTGGAGAGAAAGCGTTATGAAACCAGCAAAAATTGTTTTATTAGAACCGCAATTTTCCGGTTATTCGGGAATGCTGTGCGGCGTTCAGTTCGAGAACGGGGTATCCGTAGCGGAGTTGCCTTTTATCGATCAGCAGAGGATTTGTGCTTCAATGCGAGCGTCAACAGTAGAGGGCAAAAATGTCTCTCCGTCTGCCGCATACAGTGATCGTGGTGAATTGACAGCAGACCTGATTACCGAGCCAGCAGCGCCTGACATTGTGCCAATGAAACGTGGAACACCAGATGAACCGGCCAAACAGATCCAGGCTTTCACACGAGAAGAGCTGGAGTCCATTGCAGACAACGAAGGTATTGCCGGTCTACGAGTTATTGGTAATCAGGTTGGTGTCAAAGCGAAAGGAATTGTCGAGATGATTGAAGGCATCCTGAAAGCACAAGGCGGTGAGTAATGGCGCAGATCGACTCGTATCGTAGCGGTGAAGCTGTTTCTCTTTCATTTGCCTTCAACGTGCTGGATATCGAATCTGCCACCTACACAGTAAAGGACAGCACCGGGGCTATTCTCGTTGATGGCGAGCCGCTAGAAATTACCAGCGGGCAAATGTCGATTCCGGTTGTCGTGTCGGCTGAATATAACCAGCTCTCTGAGAAAGAACGCGATCTGCGGTACGTCATTGTGAAGGCTGTTGCATCGGGTCTGACGCATGAAGAGCGGCAAATGTATGTTCTGCTGAATAGTTTTGAACTGTCGATACCAGAACAGTCGTTTGCAACTGTCGCTGATGCTCAAATGCAGGCGATTGATATGCTGAATGGGGACACTTTGCTGTCGGATGGTGAAGGCTTAATGCGCAAGCGTCTCATTGAGGCTACCAGACGAATTAAAACTTTACCGTTCTCAATCCGCAAAATTCTACGTATCGACTTTGACCGATACGATCGCCCTCAAAATATGCTGAATGTGTATGACATTCCGTGGGGAGCAGATGGAGCGTACCGGCATGATTTAGTCGATTGGGAAAAGATGACGCAGGAGAAGTTTGAAGAGTTCCCTGACTACTTCAAAGAAGCGTTGATGCTTGCCGTTGTCAACGAAGCGTGTGAGATCGCAAATGGCAATGATGTTGCCGCAGCACGAGAAGATGGCATTTTGTCAGAGTCCATCGGTGAAACAACCAACATGTACCGTACCGGTAAAGCTGCAAACGTGCATGTGGCTCGCAGTACCTGGCGCTTGCTGGTCAGTTACATTAACAACCGTATGATTGTTCGCCGTGCGTAACGCTAGTCGCATTATTTACTTTTGGTCGAAATGGTTTTTGGCCAGTAATGAGAGCGACCGACAACAACAGGGAGAGAGCATGAATATTTCATGGCAAACAGAAATTGCGATCTACCGCTTTGGCGCAAAGAACGTTTACGGCGAGGCGCAATTGCAATTCGTCAGGAAGACGAATGTCGGCGTGGTTAAGTTCGAACAGAGTAATGAGAAATCGTCAGTTCGTGCTGATAGCTCTGGTAGCCGTGGTAAGGCGAGTCTGGAGCTGTTTGATGCTGTGTTAGTTGTCCCTTTAGAAGCGGCTGTACAACTTGATGATGTGCTGATCCTTGAAGGTCAAAAATTAAAGGTGTCCAGTGTTCATCGCCGCTGGGGGCTACGAGGAAGACCTGGGCATCTTGAAGTGGGGGCGAATATATGGGTCTGAAATACGATGCGCATCAGTTCAAACGTGCGGGGAATAGACTCAACAACAGCCAGAAAGCATTTAAGCGATATCTTATTCGGGACATGGAAAAGCTGGCGCGTTTGGTTGAGCGTCTCAGCCGTGCAATGGCTCCGCTGGAAACCGGATCTCTGGAGACAGCTATCTTTGCCAGGGTGATTAAAGAAGGTTATTCAGGGCTGCGCATTGAGCTTTCTGTGTCTGGAGCAAAACCACGTCAGGGGCATCCGGGCGTAGAAGTAGGTGACTATGCTAAGTACATGGAGCTGGGTAAATATCGACTCGGTTATCTTTCTCGAATGAAGAACGTGACAAACCCACCAATTGCCGGTGTTAAACCTCGTGTTGGGCCACACTTTCTGGAAAGAGCGGTGGAAATTAGCGAGAAGCAGTGCTCAGAAGCGATTCTTGAGGCTGCCAGAAAAGCCGGTTTTACGAGAGGTTAATGTGTTTATCGAAGCGTTTGCAAGTTTGATGCAGAAGGCAAAGATTGGCACGGTCGGGACTGACATTTTCTGTCACTACTTGCCTGCCAATGTGAAATCTGGCGTCCTGCTTATTAACCCAAATACCGGCATCAGCATCGATCATGAGCTACAGGGCTTTTATCACGAATCATTCACAATCATTGTGCGTGGTTCGTCAATTACTACGACGGTTGATAAAGCCAATAAAATCATTGAGATGTTTCCAGTAGAGGAAACGGAATCTGGTGGTGTTTATTTTCGACTTGTACGACCGATGGCGATGCCAATCATTTATCCCAAAAATGATGGGGCATTAATAGAAGCAGGCATTCCTGTTGAATTTGCTGGCTATTTATTGAATTAAGTTAATCGGTAAGTATATACTTACCATTAGCGCAATGAATGCGTAGAATTAACGGAAAAAGGAGTTTTCCATCAATGTCTAATACCCATGTAAAAAACATCAAACTTGGTGCCTGTAAGGTGTCGTTTGGTGGTGTGGATTTGGGTTACACCAAAGGTGGTGTTCAGGTTGAAGTAGCCACTGAAACGCAGAAAATCACCGTTGACCAGAGAGGTCAAACCGTAGTCTCAGAAGTAGTTATGGGGCGTAACATTACCATTACCGCACCTCTGGCCGAATCTGTGCTCCGAAACATGGTTGACCTGATGCCCGGTTCTACTCTGAGCGAAGATGACAACTCTGTCACGATCACATCTGCTCAGGGCGTAAACCTGATGGATGTAGCGAAGGAGCTGGTTCTGACTCCGCAGGACACCACCGACTATGTGTTGACCATTCCGAAAGCGGCAACCGCGGGCAACTTCACTATGACCTACCAGTCTGATGATGTTCGTGTGTTCTCTGTTCAGTTCAGCGCATACCCGGATGATGAAGGCGTTCTGGGCAAAATGAGCGGTCCCAAACCGGTAAAAACTGTGACGATCACACCGGAATCTCCAACCGTAAAAGCTGGAGAAACTGTGCAACTGACAGCCGAAATCACTCCAGCTGATGCCGCAGACAAAACCGGTGTTTGGGAATCTGAAGACCAGGAAAAGGCCACGGTAGATCAAACGGGTCTTGTGCGTGGTGTGGTGCAGGGTACTGCAAACATCTCCTTCACCAGCAATAGCGGTGCTAAGAAGGCAACTAAGTCAGTAACGATTAACTCCGCAGATTAATCAGTAATTAAGCAGAGGCTCAGGATGAGCCTCTCTTTTAAAAGGATTTTAACCAATGACCAAATTACTCGATCTCGATTCCATTCTGCCTCCGAAGAAAAGTATCAAATTTGGCGGTCAGGAATATCCCATCGTTGAAATGACGGTAGGTCTGTTCGTTTCCATCAAGCAGATGGAAGGTAAAGATCTCATGAACATGTCTCCTGTTGAGCAAGTGACAGCTTATGCAGATCTGGTTCGTAAGGTTATCCCTTCAGTACCTGACGAAGTTCTTGAAAAACTGACTGTTCCGCAACTCCAGCAGATCTTCACCTTCGCTATGGAAGTGATTGATGAAGAAAACGAAAAAGCGGCTGGCGAAGGGGCAAAGTAATTTCCCGCGATGAATCCGGGACAAGGACCGTTTCAATAGATCTCGGATTCTATTTCAGTCGTGTAGTTGCTCACTACGCTGTGTCGCCATTAGAGCTATTGAACATCCCTCTCACGATGTTCTGGATGCTCAGTCGCAATATAGACCGTCTGCGTGCGGAAGAGGATGTCCGCAACTTACAAGTCGCTCGTGCGTCCCAGGCGGATGGCGAGGCTGTGAAGGCGTTCATGGAGGGTTTGCAACTCAGGATTGGAAGACCAGTCGTAACAGATAAAGTCTACGATCCAAGCCAGGATAAGGCAGACCCTGACGCCAAAGAGCAACTGATGCAAATATTTGGCAGAGGATGACAAGGGAATGTCACAAAACGTAGAGTTTATCCTGTCGCTGGAAGACAAACAGTTTACAGCGTCAATCGATCGTGCGGGGAAACTGCTTACTCGATTTGGTGAGCAGGTAACAAAGCCTGCTCAAAAAATCCAAACCTTTGAACGCTCTTTGGGTTCGGTCGCCCGTATCATTGGCGTTCTGGAAAGCAAGCTCGATTCTACGGCAGATAAACTACAGGATGTAGCTGCCGGTTTTGAGCTTGCTTCAGATGCTACGCGTAAAATGCGTGGCAACATCACCAGCCTCAATTCTGGTCTTAAAGCCCTGATTGAGCGCGTCGATACGACAACTTCTTCAGTAGATAAACTCACCGCGTCATTACGTAAAGTGCAATCAGAGCTAAATGATTTCTCTGATTGGGCGACCTATGCAAGCAAAAGCGCAAGCCGCTTTGGTACGGAGGTCAAAGAAGCCTCTGCGTCCGTGAGTGGCATGAATACGCGCCTTAATACCACGACGAAGCGACTCAGTAATTGGGGTGTCACAACGAGTCAGGCTGCCGAGGGACTGAAAAAGGTTCGTGAGCAGATGGACGAAGTTATCGGACGTCAGCAACTGATTAGCAAGCCGGTACGCGTTCGTACATCTGGAAGTGGCGATGGTGGTAGCGGGCAGCGTAGCGGCAGTTCTGGTCACAGCGGTAAAAATAACGAAGGAGGTATGTTCTCTGGCCTTCGTGGCAACATTTTCCTGCTTGGCGAGATCGGAGATGCAGCCAGAACGGTTACTGACATCATGTTTGGGTGGCAGAAGCCTATTGTTGAAGCTGCGGCCGAAATGGAGCGTATGCGGGTGATGCTTCGAGGGTTGAATAAGGAGAAGTCCAACCCTGGCCAGGCTGCCGCTGATGATATGAAGTACATCGTAGACATGGCTCAAAATGCGCCGTTCGCGATGCAGGCGTTAACAGATTCCTTCGTGAAGTTTCGTTCTGCTGGCTTAGATCCAACCGATGGTTCTCTGAAGGCGCTGGTGGACTCCGTTGCTCGTTTTGGTGGTGATAGTGAGCTGTTGAAACGTGCGGCTGTGGCCGTTCAGCAGATGTCCGGTAAGGGCGTCGTGTCAATGGAAGAGCTACGTCAGCAATTAGGTGAAGCCGTTCCTAACGCGATGCAGGCAATGGCAGACGCCGCAGGCATCACTATGGGGGAACTGACTAAAGCCGTTGCCAGCGGTACGGTTGAGGCAAAACAGGCGTTGTCTCTGATGTTTGTTGGTCTGCGTGCGGAGAATGAGAACGCAGCGAAAGACATGATGCAAACCTACACAGGTGCGCTGGCGCAACTTCAGACGTCATTCACGTTATTTGCTGATCGGGTTGGTCAGGCCGGATATCTGGATTCTCTATCGAAGGGGATGAAAGAACTGGTTTCAATCATGAATAGCGCCGAAGGGATTTCGTTTGCCAATTCTTTAGGCTCGGGGTTAACGACGGCAATCGATGGGTTGCGTCAGCTTGCTCAATGGTTAGCAAAGAACCAAGAGCTGGTAATTAATCTCGGTAAGGTCGTGGCCGCGATGGTTGCGTTCAAACTGATGCGAGCAGGGATCATGGGGGTAGTTGGCGCTGGCAGCCAGATGGTTAGCACCTTTGCCACGATGGCGACCGCCATACAGACTCCATTTAACCTCGGCGCTACAGCAGTAACTCGATTCAATCGTGCGGCACGTATGGGGCTGGCTCCGATCCCCTCTCTTATTTTCGCCATCCGTGGGGCGATTACGGGGCTTAAAGGCGCTTTTGCTGGCTTGACTGCGTTTATTGCGGCGAATCCGATAGGTTTTGTTTTCACTGCTGCAATGACCGCTGTTGCTGGCTTAATCACGTATATGACCATGCTTCGTAGCGAAACTTCAAAGGTCGTTGACGAGATTAGGAAAATACCAGAAGCGATGACGGCGGCCAAACGTGCACAGATGGCGGAGTATAAAGCGCGTCTCGAGCAACAAATCACGCAAAAGGAACAACAGTTAAAATCTGGCGAAAAGGTGGTTTATGGGCCGGGTATGGCCGGAACCACAGTAAAGATTGATCAGGATGAACGGAAGCGAATAGAAACTGGGCTAAATGATCTTCGTAAGGAACTCGATAAAACTACTGGGGCTATTGAACGTGGAGACACAGCTGTTGCAAAACGTCTTGCAAAAGATGCGGCAGAATCACAGATAGAGAAAATACTCGAAGAGAATAAAGACTTTGCGGCAACATTCGTTAAATCTCGTCAGGAGGCTCTGGAGAAGATTCAGAAAATCAAGGATGACGGTTCACTTTCAGATGACGAAAAGAACAAGCTATTGGCACCGTTACGTGAAACGGTAAACAAAAGCTATCTGAAACCAGCGCAAGAATTGATTGATTCACTTTCTTCTCGTAAGAATGCTGTCGAGGGGCAAATAGCCACTCTTAATGATCAGCTTGAAAAAGCGAAAAGGGAAGGAAACACCGAGCAGATCAAGAAACTGCAAGGCAGTATTCGTGGTTATCAGGAGAATTTGGAAGTCGTCGCTCAGGAACTGACTCAGGCAGAGTTTAAGAGGGATAACGCGGCCAAAAGTGGTAATGGCTTAGTGTCAATCAATGGAGATGTTCTGGGGTTAGGTACAACTGATAAAGCTGCTCAGAAGGCGCTGGCGCAATATATGCGAAACCAGATGGATTCTGCGACTTATCAGCGTACTTTGCCTGACGGCACTCCGATGATGGACTTCGAAGGTAAGCCGATTATTGGGCCTAAACAACTCAAGACGCAGCTTAATTTGCAGAAAGCATCCAGTGCCAGCTCTCTGGAGAAAATGAGCGATGAAGAGCGTGCCGCAGCCATTGCTGCACTGACTAAAGCTCGTGAACAGGATGCAGCAGCAGCCGAGAAAGCAGCCCAACGATCAGCTAACGCCTCGCAGCGTGCGGCCAAGAAGGAACAGGCAGCGCAACAGAAACTGGCAGCCGGATACCAGAAGGCTCTGGACAAAGCCGATCAGCTTATGGGGCAAATGGGTGAAAGCTCTAAGGCTACGGTATCGTTTGATCAGTCTCTTCGCGATACAACGAAATCGCTGACAGATTTGGCTAATGCGGTTCCTAACGAGTTCATCACTCAAGAGATGATCGACAAGGCGAAAAAACGTCTTGAGGACCTCAAAAATGCGACACCTGAATATCGCGAGATGTTTAATCGCCGCAATGTTGAGCAGATGATCTCCACTTGGGCACCGGAGGCGGATTCCATTATTAGTGCTGGCTATACGCCGTCTCGTGAAGAGAAAGTTGCTGATTTCGAAGACACTTACAACCGCAATCTCAAAGCGTTGATAGAACTTCGTGATAAGGCGTCTGATCCTAAAGTTGTGGCGCTTTATACAAAGAAAATCAATCAACTTATTGCTGCTGGCAATACCGCGCTTATTAAAGAGACGGGGACCGCGACGCAGAAGTTGGCACTGGAATACGAAAACCTGGCAGAGCAGATCGAAAGCACCTGGACTGATTTGTTTAGTGGCTTAACGGATGTTCTGACTGATTTCGTTATTAACGGAAAGATGAGCTTCTCCAGCCTGTCTCAGTCCATTTTGAAAGATATCACCAATATGGTCGTGAAGTCGCAGATCACGCTGCCTCTAATGAACATGTTGGGGATGGGAACCACCGCAGCTGGTAGTTCACAGAGTGGTAATTTGCTGACCGGGGTTGCTTCCGCCGTTGCCAATCAAGGGGTACGAATGGGCAACACTGTTAACGGCGACAAGTCGGTAGGAGAAGCCACGAAGGAGACGTCCAGTTCGGTAACTGGATTGGGGCAAACAACACAGCAGACCACCAGCGCAATTGGCACTGCAACAAATGCGATTGGTAGCTGGGTATCAGGGCTATTTGATAGCACTGAAGCCAAAGATGCCGAGACAAAAGCCGTGAAGGACTCCATCTTCTCGATGCAGAACCTCAGCTCTGTTACCGGCGCGTTGTCTGCCGCGTTTGCAATGCTTGGAGCTAATGCTTCCGGCTCTGGTAATAAGTGGTTGAGTTTTGGAGCAACGGTTGCATCTGGTCTTGTTTCAGCTTGGGCTGGCGGTGGTTTCGACAGCGTGACATCAAGCTCTGCTAAAACCGCAACCAGCAGTGTGGCTGACGGAACTAAAGGCATTCCTGCAATCCCGAAGTTTGCAAATGGAGGAATATTCGGAAAAGACGGCGTGATCCCGCTCCGGGCATACCAGAAAGGCGGTATTGCTAACTCACCTCAATTGGCGTTGTTTGGGGAAGGTTCTATGAATGAGGCGTATGTTCCATTGCCTGATGGCCGAACAATCCCTGTAACGCTCAGTACCGATGGTATGAGTGGAGGAGGAAATGTTCTTTCTCCGGTATCAATTGAGATCAACGTCCATAGTGACGGTAGCACAACTGAATCCGGCGATACAGAAAGCATATGGAACAATGCCGCTCAACGGATGAAAGCAATCGCGCTTGAGACTATCGCGCAAGAGAAACGCCCTGGCGGATCACTCAACCCAAACACTCAACGTAACTAACTATCGACTGCCCCGACCGGGGCAGTCTCACAAGGATGTGAGATGGAAAGACAAACGTTTAATTGGTATCCAGATTACGAATCTGAAAAAAGCGTAAAACCGAATGTAACGGTACTTAATTTTGGTGATGACTACGAGCAGCGACAGGCTCAAGGTCTTAATCGTATTAAAGAAGAATGGTCGTTAACCTTTACCAGATCATACAACGAAATTAATGCAATCGATGACTTCCTGACTGAGCGATCAGGCGTTGAATCGTTCTATTGGGTTAATCCAAGAGGCAAGCAGATTGTAGTTGTATGTGACAGTCATACGGTCAAGCGATATCAGGGGTACTGTGTCTTAACAGCTACATTCAGACAAGTATTTGAGGCTTAAGCATCTGGATAAGTAAGTGCTAATTTACTATCATTGTGGCGCTGACAGGATGTTAGCGCCTACTTATTTCAAGGATGAAACAATGGGAATTAAAGCTGATATTCAGAGCTTATCTCCCTCTGCACTCATTGAGTTGTTCGTACTGGATATGTCGAACACAACTTCAGGGGGGAAGCTATTCTTCCACGCCGGAACAAACGAACTGATGCAACCGGTCGTCTGGCAAGGAGTGACATACGAGCCGTGGCCAATCAAAGCATCAGGCTTTGACAAAACGGGCCAGGGAACGTTGCCACGTCCAAAAATTCAGGTATCGAACTTTGCCGGAACTGTCTCTGCGGAAGTTCAGGCAAACGACGATCTTGTTGGCTGCCGCATTATTCGCAAGATGACGCTGGCTCGCTTCCTCGATGCCGTTAATTTTAAAGACGGCAACCCAACAGCAGATCCAAACCAACATTTCCCGGATGAAATGTGGTTTATCGAACAGAAAACTCTCGAAACTCATCAGGTTGTCGAGTTTGAATTGTCCAGTGTGTTCGATTTGATGGGGGTGCAACTGCCGTATCGTCAGATCATTAAAAATACCTGCCCGTGGAAATACCGAGGGCCAGAATGCGGCTATACCGGTCCATATTTCGACAAAAATAACCAGCAGACGTCTATGTCTGGTGCGGATTACTGCACAAAACGTTATGACGCCTGTAATGCGCGTCGAAATTATTTTGCCGACGGTGTGATCCATTTTGGCGGATTTATTGGAGCTACGCGGTATGGGTAATAAAGCAATCCCTGAGCTTGGCTCTGACGTTATGCAGCAAATCTATCTCTGCGCCATAAATCGCTACCCTAATGAAGCGTGTGGCTTTCTGGTTAGAACTAATGGCGACAAATATCGCTTTATGGAAGCGCGGAATGTTTCGGAGAACCCGCAGAACACTTTTGTAATGCACGTTGACGACATTATGGCGGCAGAGGATGCGGGTGATGTTATCGCAATCTGGCATTCACATACTGATGAATCAGCAGAAGCATCTGATGCCGATCGTGCAGGCTGCGAAGCGACGGAAGTTCCGTGGATGATTCTGGCTATTCGCAAGAATGTTGAGGGAGATGCCCCTTTCCATTTTAGCGAGATGAATGTGATCACACCTGATGGTTTCGAAATGCCATACCTGGGCAGACCGTATGTATTTGGCGTATTCGATTGCTGGATGTTGTGTCGGGACTATTTGAAGCGTGAGTTTAACGTCGAACTAAACCCGAACGCACACCTGCATATTCCATCGTGGTACACCGGCGATAACGACATTCTCGATCAGAACTACCGTAACGAGGGATTGGTGCGTCTTGCGCCCGGAACAGAGCCTCAACGTGGGGACATCTTCTTTATCCAATACGGGAAAATGCCTGACCACTGCGCGGTTTATATCGGCGATGGAATGATTCTTCATCACCAGATCGACCGCCTTAGTTGTCGTGCTTATTACGGCGGAATGTATCAGAAACATACGACGCATCACTTGCGTCACAGAGACTTGCTCAAGGGAGATGAGACGTGTCTGAGTTAGTTCATGTGCAGCTTGGCGGCTCTATGGCCAAACATTTTGGCCGCCACTGGCATCTAAAGGTGCGCAATACAAAACAGGCTCTGGATTTAATTGAGGCCAACAAGCCTGGGTTTAAAGCATGGATGAAGCGCAACATCAAAACCTATGACAGATACCACATCCAGATCACCAATAAACAGGGCCACAAGTGGTCTGTGGACGAGAGTGAATATCAGATGATGGGGCAGTCTGACAACATTGCCAAAATCCGCATTACCCCTGTTCCGCGAGGAAGCGGCGGTTCTGCTTTTGGGTGGTTTCAGACGGTAGTAGGAGCCGCTTTGTTGGTTGTATCGGCGGTAATGATGCCTGCTTTAGCACCTCTCGGTTTGTCACTAATGATGGGCGGCATATCACAAATCATATCGCCGCAAGCCACTAACGAAAGTGTGAGGCAGGCGGATAACTCGAACTCTTATTATTTCGACGGCCCTCAAAATACAGAAAACCAGGGCAACCCAGTACAACTTATCTATGGTGAGGAAATTCTGGTTGGCTCACAGGTTGTGAGTTCTTCAATCACGATTGACCAGCTAATGTAAACAAGGATTTTTTGAACATGGAACAGTTCAAGAAGAAAAAGTTACCGCTGTTTATTGCAGGTGCGGGTGGTAAAAAAAGCAGCAAAAGCTCCAGCCGTACACCGGTTGAAGCCGACGATACCGTAAATTCTCGTGCAATGGCCGCTATCCTCGATCTTCTTGGGGAAGGTGTAATTGGCGGCTTGGTAAATGGCGCAAGATCTATTTTTATCGACGATCTGCCGATTGTAAATGAAGACGGTTCCTCCAACTTCAGCGGAATCACATGGGATTTTCGCGACGGTTCGCAAGACCAGACTCCAATGTCTGGCTTTGATTTCGTTGAAACGCCTAAATCCGTCAATATCCAGTTAAAAAAAACACATTATGTAACGGTTTCAATCGATAACGATGAAGCTGATCGGGTTCGTGTCATCATGAAGTTTCCTTCTTTGCGAAGCATAGATAAAAAAACTGGTGACACGAACGGCACAACCGTTGAGTACAAGTTCCAGATAGCAAATGGCGACTCAACATTTGTAGATGTGGGCGCAGAAGGTGAAAAAAGCGTTGGCATTAAGCTAACAGCAAAAAAGACAGGTGTTTATTACCGTAGCTATGAGCTGAAGCTGCCTAAGCCTGGACGCGCGTACAAGGTTCGTGTAGTCCGTATTACCGATGATAACAGCAGCCAGTATCTCTATAACGATACATGGGTGGACTCAATAGGTGAGATTGTAGATACACCGATGAACTACCCAAACTCTGTGCTGGTGGGTCTGAAGGTTAATTCTGAGCAGTTTGGTAGCACCATGCCATCTCGTTCGTATTTGGTACGTGGATTAAAAATTCGCGTGCCGTCAAACTACAACGAGGCCAGCAACACTTATGATGGTGTATGGGATGGCACTTTTAAGCTGTTGTCTTCTTCAAACCCCGCGTGGATTCTCTTTGATTTGCTTACCAATGCTCGATATGGCCTTGGTCAGTATGTGTCGGAATCTATGATTGACCTCGGCCAGCTATACCAGATCGGTCGATATTGTGACGAAGAGGTTGATGATGGCTTTGGTGGTAAAGAGAAACGCTTTGCAATCAATACGCAGATCACCAGTCGACAGGACGCATACCGATTAATTCAGGATATTGCCGGTGCATTCCGCGGTATGGTGTTTTGGGCTGGTGGCATGGTTAACATCATGCAGGATAGCCCATCAGATCCGGTAATGATGTTTACCAACTCCAACGTCAAAGATGGATTGTTTACCTATAAAGGTTCTGCGCGTAAAGATCGCCCATCCGTTGCGCTCGTAACCTACAACAACAAGGAGGACGGTTATAAGCAAAACATCGAGTACGTTGAAGATCAGGACGCAATGCGCCGTTATGGTGAGCGTAAAACAGAAGTCGTAGCATTTGGATGTACAAGCCGAGGCCAGGCTCACCGAGTTGGTTTGTGGCTTTTGTATACCGCCAGAATGGAGTCGGATGTAATTACATTTACTGCCGGCTTAGACGCCTCATTTCTGATGCCCGGTGAAACCGTTCTGATTCAGAACAAATATCGTGCAGGTAAACGTAACTCCGGTCGAATTGTGGAGTTTACCAAAAACAGCATCACTCTCGATGCGCCTGTGTCGTTAGCTAAAAGCGGCAGCTTTATTCGGATATTGAATCAGGAAGGCAAAATCGTTGAACGCGATGTTCTTGAAACTGGCGAAAACGTAACAAAGGTTACGTTTTCAAAAGCTCTGTCGTCAGCGGAAACGCCTGTTTTGAACGGTGTCTGGACAATTACAGAACCAGATCTCGAACCTATGCGCGTTCGCATCGTTAACATCGCGCAGGGGGAAACGCCGGGTAGCTTTGACATCACCGCTGTTGAAAACAATCCGTCTAAATATGAGGCGATCGACAATGGTGCAACGCTTATCCCGCAGAATACGACGGTATTGGACCCGACTTACTCCAAGCCGTCTAATTTGCAAATCACTGAAGGGACTTACCTCTCAAGCCCGGGCAACCTGTCGGTAAAACTGACTGCAACATGGGAAGGGAAATCTCCAGAGTATTGGATCAGTTGGCGACGTTCTGATGAAAACAATGTATCGAACTGGCAATCGGCGCGTGTAACCGAAGAGCAATACGAAATCGTTAATGTCGCGGAGAATGGACGCTACGACTTCCAGCTGTATGCGGTTTCATTCAACGGTAAAAAAACAGAGATTATCAGTACCGTTTATCAGGTGTTGGGCACAATGACACCGCCGGATGCCCCAACGTCATTAACGGCCGTTGGAGACTATCGTAATGTGATACTGAATTGGGTTAATCCAGATTCGGTAGACCTTGATCACATTAATGTTTACGCATCCCAGACCAACAATCTGGATACGGCGAAACTGATCGCAGAGTCTGCAAGCACCACCTTGACACATGCTGGTCTTGGGGATAGCGAAACGTGGTATTACTGGGTTCGAGCATCGAACAAGCGCGGCATGTTAAGTCCTCCGAACTCAAACTTGGGTACAGAGGCGACAACTCGCGATGTACTGTCGTTCCTGACTGGCAAAATTACATCTTCCGAGCTTGGTCAGGCTCTGCTTGAGGACATCAACAGCAAAGCCTCTCAAGAAGCAGTTGACGAGTTAAATGAGCATATTAACCAGAGCGTCGAATCTTTGGAGGGGGCGGTAAACGACGTTAAGGAAGATATAGCTGAATTAGATAAGCAGTTCAGCGATAACCTCGCGGATTTTGAAATAAAATTCAACGAGCGTAGCGATGCTTTGGAGAGCGCGCAAACCGAGCTTAAAGGTGAGGTTTCGGCAACGATCGACAAGGTCAATGAAGCGTTTGAAAAAATTGATGCTACTGATGCTGCAATTGTTGAAATCGAAAACACCGTATCTGAACACGATAAAGCTCTCGCTAATACAGTCGAGGCAATAAAGGCTGCAAGAGACGAAGCGGCGGCTCTTATTGCTAAGGAAAGCGAGGCTCGTGTTGAAGGCGATGCTGCAAACGCTAAACAACTGGAAGTGTTGCAGTCAATGGTAGAGGAAAGCTCCGCTGCCGTTGAAGAAATGAAAAAGACGGTTGCAGAGGTCGATCGTGCAAGTGCAGAGCTGACTACGAACATTGAGGCGTTGGCCAAAACAAATATTGACCTGGCTCTTCGTCAAGATGAAGACCAGCACAAGCAGATGGTCAATAACGCGAAGATCGCAACAACACAGAAAACCTTTGCTGATGATATGTCTGCAATGGCCACGAAGGTTGAGGAAATTCGCGTAGAAATTGGCGAAGACATTAAGGCCAGTATTCTGGAAGAGTCCACCGCTCGTGCCGATGGCGATGAAGCGTTGGCAAAGCGTGTCACTCAGCTGCAATCTAAGTTTGAAGGAGATATCAGCGCGGCGATTAGTACAGAGCAGGAGGCTCGTACATCTGCCGATGAAGCTCTGACGACACAGATCACTCAGCTTGAGTCGAAAGTAAGCAACGATATCGTCGCAGCTATTAAGGAAGAGCAAGAAGCCCGAGCAACGGAAGATTCGGCTCTGGCAAGCCAGATCACCCAACTTCAGGCAAAGGTTGATGATGATATTTCTGCTGCAATACGTAGTGAGCAGGAGGCTCGAGCAAGCGGGGACTCTGCGTTAGCCAAACAAATAAACCAGCTTCAGTCAAAGGTTGACGGTGATATATCCGCTGCCATCACTCAGGAGCAGGAGGCCAGGGCAAGTGCTGACCAGGCTCTCTCACGAGAAATTAACAGCCTGCGAGCACAGACCGGAACTGATATTGCCGCAGCGGTTGCTGTAGAGACAAAGGCAAGGACTGATGCCGATAGTGCATTGTCCACTCAGATTACGTCTCTTACAGCAAAAGCTAATGATCTCGAGGCATCTCTTGCCAGAGAAACAACGGCTCGTGCAGATGGTGATACCGCTTTAACAAAAGAGGTTTCAAGTTTAAAAGCACAGACTGCGAAAGATATTAGTGCGGCCGTTGCAGTTGAAACGAAGGCTCGAACTGATGCTGACTCGGCGTTGTCATCTCAGATCACCAAGCTGACCTCTCAATATAAAGAGGATATTAAAGCGGCTGTAGCAACCGAAACGAAAACGCGTACAGAGCAAGATGCGGCACTGGCGACTCAAATCACAAACTTAGAGTCTCAAACAGCAGCCAACATTTCTGCGGCGGTCGCAACTGAAACGACAGCGAGAACGCAGGCAGATAATGCTCTAAGTGGGCGAATCGATACTCTGAAAGCAGAGGTGGATGGAAATACCGCGACAATTCAACAGCAGGCAACAGCCATTGCTGACACCAACAAAAAAGTCTCAACCGCGTGGACGTTGAAAATGGAGACTTCAACGAGCGGAGGGCAGAAGTATGTTGCTGGTATTGCGCTTGGTATCGACACCACTGGCCTTTCTCAGTTTTTGGTGCAGGCGGACAGATTTGGTTTGGTCAACTCTGTTAACGGGAAGATCACCACACCATTTGTTATCGAAAACAGCATCGCCTATATGAATGGTGCGTATATCAAGGATGGCACAATCACCAATGCAAAGGTAGGCGATCTGCAATCGACCAATTTTGTTAGCGGTAGATCTGGATGGCGATTCGGCAAAAATGGAACGCTTGAGATCAACGGTAATAGCGGCGGCAATGGGCGATTGGTCATAAATGGTCAGCGGATTGACGTTTATGACGATAACAACGTCCTCCGAGTGAGAATTGGCCTTCTGTGATGTAGAAAAAAATATTTACATCGGTAAAAATAAGTAGGTACTTACTTTGTGGTGGGCAAGGATAGCCCACCAAATCAAGGAGCATATTCAACATGTGGTACAGGGAAGGTACTATCACATTTACACAGGGTAGCAATACTCTGGTTGGTGTTGGAACAGCCTGGAACGTAACAGCTAATGGTGTGTTGCCGGGCATGATCGTCATTGGTCCCGACAATAAGCTGTATGAGATCAAGCGCGTAACAAGCGATACGAATATTGTTCTCTCAGAACCTTATACCGGCGAAACTCAGTCTGAAGTTCCGTGCCGAATCATTACGACCTATGAAGGCGACTTAACACAGTTTAGCGCGCGCTTTACTGCGCTAATGTCGCGTATGTCGGCTGATTCCAAGTCCATGCGCAGTTGGTTGACTGCTCTGGATGAGGTGACAATCGAGCGTGAAGACGGTACAGAAGTGACCGTTAAGCCGCTAATGCAGATCGTCAACGAGCACAACGAAAACGTTGAGTGGTATAAAAATAACACCGACGCGATAGACGCTGCTGGCGACAAAGCTCGTGAGGCGGCGGCCAGTGCTGCCGCAGCAGCAGAAAGCGCCAATACCGCTGGAGAAAAAGCCTCTCAAGCGTCTCAAAGTGCATCCGCTGCGGCTTCCTCACAAAGTGCTGCAAGTGCGAGTGCAACTGCTGCGAAAAAATCTGAAACGAACGCAGAAGCCGCAAAAGAAGCGGCAGCAGAATCAGCGTCTGTAGCATCGACCAAAGCATCGGAGGCTGCAACATCTGCGTCCAGTGCCTCTGCATCTAAGGATGCAGCCAAAGCATCAGAGACTAACGCTTCATCGAGTGCAAACGCGGCGGCATCATCGGCAACAGAAGCTGCAAATTCGTCTAAGGCAGCAAAAACGTCAGAGACAAACGCAAAAGCATCTGAAAAGGCAGCCGAACAGAGTGCATCGTCTGCAAACAGTTCGAAATCTGCGGCAGAAGCGTCAGCCAGCGCAGCCTCAGCAAGTGCGGATAGTGCTTCATCGAGTGCAACTGCGGCAGGAAGAGCTGCGGAAAGCGCGTCTTCATCCGCGACAACAGCTACCACAAAAGCGACAGAGGCGACGAGTCAGGCTACAGCTGCTAAAAATTCAGCATCGGCAGCAAAAACCTCTGAAACAAATGCAAAGGCCTCAGAAGACAATGCTGCTTCCTCTAAGGCGGCAGCTGCTGAATCTGCAAGTTCTGCGTCTGCATCAGCCACCTCGGCATCCGCTTCAAAAGATGAGGCGACCAAGCAGGCATCAGCAGCGAAGGGTAGTGCTTCAACGGCATCCACAAAGGCAACAGAGGCGGCAGGCAGTGCGACGGCTGCATCTCAGAGCAAAACTGCTGCCGAATCTGCTGCGACTCGTGCAGAAGCTGCTGCTGATCGTGCTGAAGAGATTGCCGGTGCAGTTGCGATGGAAGACGCAAGCCTTACAACTAAAGGTGTTGTGAAACTTAGTAGTGCGACAGATAGCACCAGTGAATCACTGGCTGCAACTCCAAAGGCAGTTAAAGCTGCGAATGACAATGCGAATAGCCGATTGGCGAAGAACCAGAATGGTGCTGATATACCAGGTAAGGATACCTTCACGAAAAATATTGGCGCTGGTCGAGCATTTGGAGGCTCTGTAAGCACAACAGCAGGAAACTGGACTACGGCACAGTTTGTCGAATGGTTGGACTCTCAAGGGGCCTTTAATCATCCGTACTGGATGTGTAAAGGCTCATGGTCGTATGGCAACAACAAAATCATTACTGATACTGGTTGTGGCGATATTCATCTTGCCGGGGCAGTAATTGAGGTAATGGGGATAAAGTCCGCAATGACGATCCGCGTTACCACACCAACAACATCTAGCGGTGGTGGTACTGCTAACGCTCAATTTACTTATATTAACCACGGGACAGATTATTCTCCAGGCTGGCGACGAGACTACAATACAAAATACAAACCTACGCCATCGGATATAGGTGCATTATCAACATCAGGAGGGACGGTTTCAGGTCCGTTGTCTGTTACTGGTGGGTTAACTGGTTCATTGAATGGCAATGCGAGTACCGCCACGAAATTGCAGACTGCAAGAACTATCGGCGGCGTGGCCTTCGATGGATCTGCGAACATAAATTTGCCTGGTGTAAACACGGCAGGTAATCAGAGCACCACTGGTAATGCCGCAACCGCTACAAAACTTCAAACGGCAAGAACGATTGGTGGCGTTTCATTTAACGGAACTGCCAACATCGACTTGCCCGGAGTTAACAAAGCTGGCAACCAAAGCACCACAGGTAATGCTGCTACAGCTACTAAATTGCAGACAGCAAGAACCATCGGTGGTGTTAGCTTCGATGGCACTGCGAATATTAATTTGCCTGGTGTTAATGCTGCCGGTAATCAGAACACTACCGGTAACGCGGCTACAGCGACCAAGTTGCAAACTGCGAGAACTATTAACGGGGTGTCGTTTAACGGCTCTGCGAATATTTCGATACCAACAATTACGTCCAGAGGACGCGTTACTGCGCTCACAGGCACAACGCAAGGCGCTACTACTGGATTGCAGATGTACGAGGCATATAACAACGGCTATCCTTCGACTTACGGGAATGTGCTTCATCTTAAGGGGGCAACAGCCGTTGGTGAAGGCGAGTTGTTCATAGGTTGGAGCGGTACAAGTGGCGCTCATGCACCTGTACATGTACGTTCGCGACGAGATACTGATACAGCCAGTTGGTCAGAGTGGGCGCAAGTTTATACGTCCAAAGACTCAATTCCAGGTGTCAATGCCACCGGTAATCAGAACACTACTGGCAATGCAGCATCAGCAACGAAGTTGCAAACTGCCAGAACAATTGGAGGTGTATCGTTTAATGGTACCGCCAATATTAACTTGCCGGGCGTCAATATAGCGGGTAATCAGAATACGACTGGTAACGCTGCTTCAGCCACGAAGTTACAAACGGCTCGTACTATTGGTGGTGTTAGTTTTAACGGTACAGCCAATATTAACTTACCTGGTGTGAATACGACCGGTAATCAGAACACTACTGGTAATGCTGCAACCGCCACAAAATTGCAGACAGCAAGGAAAATTGCTGGTGTGGCGTTTGATGGCTCTGCCGATATAACTTTGACTGCGGCTAACCTTAATGCTTATACGAAAACAGAGGTAACAAACCTTCTCAGTTCCTATGTGAAGAGTAGTTCTCTTCCAAGCATGACTGTGCGAACTTCCTCTGTTTCTGGTGGGGATATGGGCATGAGTTTGTCCACATTCATTAGCCACCTTAAATCAAATGGGGCATTTAGCAAAAGTTATTGGATTGGCTTTGGCGATGCTATGGGATTCAATGCTGGCAGTATCAACAATATAACGGGATTTGGTGCTGTAGAATTAGCAGAATCCATAATCGAAGTTTTTAATCTACCGAATGGTGATTATACAATTCGTTTAACGACGTCACACAAAGCTGACTACGGTGGGATTACAAACGCAATCCTCGTTTATCACTACCGCAGTAATAGAAACCCGACAGGTCAATGGCTTAAATTTGCCGGTACTCTTGGGGCTACAAACAACTGATTTAGGGATTATTTATATGGCTGTGTGGTTTAAAAATGCGATCTCACAGCCGCAATCATAGGGATATATTTGTGAGTTACCTGATACGAATATGAACAGCCGTTAAACGGTATATGTGTTGATAGGTAAGTGCATACCTATAATTGAAAGGAGAAGTGTGATATAAATCCGCCATCCCGATTTGACTTTTCACGGAGGAAAACATGTCGAACGAGATGGCGGGCGTTACAACAGAGCAAGTTGAGCGTATTGCCGCGATCGTTGCTCGGGAGGTTGTTGGCAAATTAGGTAAAGAGCTACGTGAAGAAATTGGCCAGGAGGTCAATGATCAGCTGAAAACCTACTTTGGTGATATGACCCCGGCGCAACATAGTATTCAACACTCTAATTTGGACAAACTCCTTAATCGGTTAGATTCCATCTCCAGTGGGTTCTTTGGCGGCATTGTTTCTAAAATAACGTCGTTCATTATTACTGCACTGCTTTTGGGATTAGCCGCGTATGGCGTAAAAAATGGACTGCAATAACAGGAGATCAAGGATGAAGACTCCGAGAGGCATTCGTAATAATAACCCCGGTAATCTTGATAAAGGATCACCGTGGCAAGGTCTGGTTGCGAATCCAGACGAACCGCGCTTTTGCACGTTTAAAGACCCTGTTTGGGGGATTCGTGCGCTGGCGGTGACTCTAATTACCTACCACGACAAACGTCGCGCAAAAGACGGCTCAAGTATCGATACCATTCGTGAAGTTATTGAACGTTGGGCACCGCCGAATGAAAACAACACTGACGCCTACATTAATGAGGTGTCTAAAGCCGTTGGTGTAACCGCAGACATGATCATCGATCTGCATGATTACGACATCCTTAGACCTTTGGTTGAGGCAATCATTCGCCACGAGAATGGTCGAGGTCCACTAAAAACGCTGAACACCTGGTATGCGGCAGAAGTTATTGAGGAAGGTCTGCGTCGAGCTGGCGTCGTTAAGCCGGTGAAAACCGTGAAGGCTGTTCCTGTAACTAAAGAAACCGCAGGCGCAACTGTCACAGCAGGTATTGGTCTGGCGCAGCTTGCCGATGTTATGCCGCAGGTTTCCGCTGCTATGGATAAAGCACAAGGTCATATCTCTAGCGGGGATACAGTACGCATCATCTTCGGTATTGCCACTATTGTTGTGGCAGGATTCATTGCCTGGTCGCAGGTAAGAAAACACCAGAAAGGGATGGTCTAATATGCTAGGCAGCCTGATGATAAAGCTAAAAGTTGCTTTATTCATTGCCTGGTCGCAGGTAAGAAAACACCAGAAAGGGATGGTCTAATATGCTAGGCAGCCTGATGATAAAGCTAAAAGTTGCTTTATTCATTGCCTGGTCGCAGGTAAGAAAACACCAGAAAGGGATGGTCTAATATGCTAGGCAGCCTGATGACAAAGCTAAAAGTTGCTTTGATTACGCTGGCTGCCGTTCTTTTCGTTCTGGTCGGCGCTTACACGATGGGTGGGAATGCAGCACGACGAGCAATGGAAGAGAAGGCAAAACAGGAAGACAGAAAACGACTTCAAAACACAGTGGAAGTGGTGAATGAGACGAGCAATAAAATACGTCAGAAAGATGCTTCTGCCGTTCATCGTGAGTTGTATGATAAGTGGGTGCGTCATTAAACCACAAACCGCCAGCGTATTGTTCTGCGATGGAGCTGAGCCTATCTATATCAGCAATAATGATGTGATGACCGAAGAAACCGAACGCCAAATCCTTTTTCACAATACGATGGGAGAGAGAGTTTGCGGTTGGTGATGCGAAGTTCCCCTCACTTGAGGGGAGTACATTATTCTTCGAACAATTTTTCGATAGATTTTGTAGGATAGAACAAAGAACGCTCGTTGTTACCAACCAGCTGGATAAAGCCTAAACTTTTATAAAACGCCTTGGCTTTGTCATTTAACGCCTCAACGAAAAGTCCATGAATGCCTACAGCAAGAGATGCATTGTACACAACCCGCATTGCATGTGTTACAAGCATTGAGCCAAATCCTTGACCTTGAAGGGACTTGTCCAAAGCCAGCCTACCCAAAGTAACACTTGGAACATTCCGATAAGGAACCTTCTTTTGCTGGCTTCTTGAAGGTAAGGACTCCTTTTCAAAGCAGCTGCCTGACAAAGTGTAATACCCTAACACTTTTGGTCTGTCTTCTTTAGTGCAAAGCACATAAGCGCGAAGAATTTTTCCCTCATGCTGCCTTTTTAAGTGGTTGGTTAAAAAGGCATTTAGTGATTCTTCACCGCAATCAAAACCATTCAAATCATAATCTTTCTCTCCAGAGAAAATTTCTATCTTTATATTATCCACGAGTAAACTACTCCATGCTTTTCAGACGATCAGCAGCTCGTTTCAGCTTGTCGTTCGGTGCCGGAGGATTGCTTATAGCGTCCATAACCAGATTCCAGGATTCTTCATTCAGAACTAGTCTACGGTGTTGCTCTATAACTTTCACGGCACGTTCAGATGCACTGCTAACCATAAACTGAGTAATGCTCTGGTTAGACATTGCGGCAGCTTCCTCGATGATGCTTTTATCGTCATCGGTTAATCTCAAATCGATGCGCTGCTTTTTTAGTGCTGACATGTATTCCTCCTGATGGCCGTGATGTAGGAAGGCCATCAATCTCCTCTGTTCAAACTGAGTTTTCGACTCAAAAATTACTTTAAAAGGCTATAGCCCATTACGTGTGCATTATCAAATTGTGTACGGCATATCACCGTACTTGTAATATAGAGGTCATTGTTACTTTTTTCAACAGACAAATACAAGCTATGATTGCCAATTGTTAATCACAACCTACCATTTAACCTTTACACCGCAGCCGTAGGCATTTAGGCTATATCACATATAAGAAAACAAGTTGTTTCAGACGATAATTATATACGCAAAGGGAACTCTCCAATGACCAAGATCTTTGTGGTTGGCGGCACAAAGGGCGGGCCTGGCAAATCCACCGTTGCCCAGCAAATTGCCGTTTGCCTGAAAGTCAAAAAGAAGAAGAAGGTTTATATCACTGATATAGATATTCAGCGCACGACAACAAGCTGGTGTGAAGACCGTCGGCAGAACGAAGACCTTGAGCTGATTCCTTTTGCATACGTTCAGGATGACATCATTAAGCACCTAAAATCGCTTCAGGGTAGAGCTGAGTTTGTCGTGGTAGATGCTGGTGGCTTTGACTCCGAAATTCAGCGACAAGCGATGCTGATGGCCGACGTTATCATTATCCCGCTGCGTCCTAAGCGTCGTGATTTGAAATCTCTGCGTGACATCGATCCTATTATCGACAATGTTCGTAATGTAAACAATAAAGTGAAGGTCCGCGCTGTCATGAACCAGTGCCCGGCTTTGCCATCACAAGTGTCTCGCATTCTGGCGGCTAAAGAGATTGTTGAGACGTTTGGCATCGAGTCTGCGCCAGTCAATCTATATAACCGCAACGTCTATGATGATGCGGAAGAGTCTGGTCGTTCTATCTTTGAAATGACCGGTAGCGAGCGCGACAAAAAGGCGGAAGCCGAGTTTGAAGAATTTGTAGATTATCTGTTGAGTCTGGAGGAAGAAGAATAATGTCCATGAAAATGGGTGACCTAGCAAAGCGCAAAGAGCCTGATGCACCGGCTAAGAACACAACTCCTTTGCGCCAACCAGTCAGACCACAGGGACGCCCGACTCGTGGCAAAGAGAAAATTAAAAGCCGCACAATGTCACTGGAGGACGAATACTTCGAACTGCTGGAGATGATGAAGTTCATCCCTCGCTTCGAGAAATTCACCCGCTCTGATGTGATTCGTGCTGCTATTTTCCATCTTGCGGAGAAGACACCGCAGGAAATCGAGGACATCGTGAAACTTAACGAGGCGATCACAGCTGCCGACGTTACGATGCGTACCGATGAAATTAAACGAGAGTTGATGAAGAAAGGTTGACAAGAGAAGGCGTGATTAGACGCCTTCTCTTAAAAGGTATATTTATGCTTTACAAATATGTTGGAAGTAGCGTCCCGGAAGACACAATAAATT
>CDZM01009478.1_pt1 | contig 26452 bp, 23 predicted proteins | sample 557601 | NCBI WGS metagenome assembly CDZM01 (sample SAMEA3182087, study PRJEB8094) | gut metagenome | biome: human; feature: gut; material: Stool; isolation source: human stools | place: Canada | collected 2013-02-05
GACTACAATAAAAAAGCAACGTCTATTCATTATTATTTTGGCAATGCTGTACTAGATATTAAGCAGTATGAGAATATAGTCAAGCAGCTTAAAGCCAAGATTCAGGAGCGCCGGACGTTGTTGGAGGAAAAGAAAAGTATCCCAGGAATTCAAGTATTTCGACATCGGGAGTTGACGCAGAAAATCGCTGCTTTGACCGAAGATATCGAGGAATTGAAAAGCGAGAAGGCCCTGCTATTCAATCAGTTTAACTGTGCGGACGGTCATGGCATGGGCGAAATCAAACAGTATATTGCATCTATGGAATCTTCGCTCGAAAGGCTAAACCAGCAGGAGGAAAAATATACCGCTGAATTGGACGCGGCACTGGCGCAGTACACTGAGCTGCAACGGCAGGCGGCGGATATGGATGCCATAGAACTGGATGTCGCCCGTCACGCTATTCGGCCTGATAAGGAACGGGAAACAGCCCAGCGGCTGCAAGCCGCTTATAGCAAGAAGCCAGGAGCGGTGACGCTTCTAAGGTGATTTGTTGGCCGTCTGTAATTCATAAAAACGAATCCACAGTCCGCTTTCGTCCCGTAGCCCCTCACCCACGAACTGATTGCGGTGGAGCAGAGGAGCCAGCGCAGGGGAGTCGGTGATAAAGGTGGGCACCGTCCGGAAAGGAGTCGGCCTTGCGCCATCCGTGAACCAGCCGTTGTTTTCCACATAGATATGGCAGTCTCTGCCGTCCCTGTCCGTGCCCGTCAGCATATACCGGGCCGACATATGCCGCACCTCGTTTTGATTGGTGATCTGGGTATCTACCCCGCAAGGTTCTACGATCCCATTGAAAATGGGCCCGGTTACCGTGCCTTTGAAGGGGATCATTTTTACACTGCCGATTTCGCTGGTCAGCATGACGGTCCCCTCGGGATTAGTCTCCACGTGGACCTCTAAAATGGGTGTTGATTTGTGTTTCATTGTAGCCTCCTATTATCGTTTTTCCCAAACCACTCCAGTAAATAGTCAATAAACGCCTTGACTGCGTGGGCAGTATAGTTCCGCTGGGGCAGCAGGGTGTAAAAAAGCCGGTTCACTTGCAGGGAAGCGATGGAAAAGAACAGTAATCTGTTTGAGGGGATGGAAAATACGATGCGGTCGCTGATAAAGGCGGCCCCCAGGCCATTGTCCGCGAATCGGTAGGCCGTAACCAGCTGGGACAGCGCCATTTTTACCTTTGGCGCAAATCCGGCCTCCTCAAACATGTGGATACTGCGATCATACAGATTGTTTCCCTTTTGAAGCAGGATGAACTCCAGTTCCCGAAATTCCCCCAGTGGTACTCTAAGGCAGGAGTCGGACATGTGCCGCCCCGCCTGGACGTCCTCCGCAGACAGGGCGCTCCCTCTCAACGCTTCAGACAGAGGGGTCTCCCGAGGAACAGCCAGCAGGATATGGTCAAAAAAGGCAGGTTGATGTTCGAAACGCTCAATATGCTCCGGCGCACAGCTGAAGGTCAAATCCAGTTCACGCCGCTCCAAACGCTTTGCCAACCTGGCTGAACTGTCCTCCGACACTTGGAGCTGGATGCCTGGATACCGCCGGGAAAAGCCGGACAGCACCTCTGCTAAGAGGAAACAGTTCAGGTAATGGGTTCCCCCAATGTGCAGGCGGCCCGTGTTCAGATCTCTCAGGTCCTCCAATTCCCGGCTCAAATCGGACTCCAAATACTTCATCCGCTCGACAGCCCGGATATATGCCTCCCCTGCCTGCGTCAACGTCAGCGGGCGGCGGCTGCGGTCGAACAACGCGGCCCCCAGGTTCTTCTCCTCCTGACGGACAGCCATACTCAGGGCGGGCTGGGTCAGATAGAGCTTTTCCGCCGCCTTGGTAAAGCTGCCGTCCTGATAGACCTGATAGATATACTGCATATTTTGTTCCATATATAAGCCGCCCTTATGTATCTATAAAAATCATAAAATTGATTATACACCTGCTTTGTGCTATTGTAAAGATAGCATAAAGAATTTCTTTTGATCCAATAAAATTCAGAAAAGGAGAACAAACATGAACATCAACGCACTGCTGATGGATCAGCGTGACAATGTGGTAACCTGCGTGGCCTCGGTGCCCAAGGGGAGCCAAATCGTCTATCAAAAGGGCACAGAGGTATGTACGCTCACTGCTGAGGATGACATCCCCTACTGCCACAAGGCCGCTCTGGAGGACCTGCCCCAGGGGGCGGAGGTACGCAAGTACGGCGAGATGATCGGACAGACCAGCGTATCTATCGCCAAAGGACACTGGGTTAGCCACGAGAACATTTTCAGTGTACCGCGGGACTATGACAGTGAGTTCATTCACTGAGAGGAGGCAACGATGATGCAATTTTGGGGCTATAAACGTAAAGAAGGCCGTGCTGGCATCCGCAACCACGTCCTGATCCTTCCCACCTGTGCCTGCGGAAGCGAGAGCTGCCGGGTGGTAGCCAGCCAGGTCCGGGGTGCGGTAAACATCGTATTCAACACCGGCTGCTCCGATGTAGCGGCCAACACCGAGATGTCTCAGAAGGTTCTCACGGGGTTTGCCTGCAATCCCAACGTCTACGGAGTGGTCATCATTGGTCTGGGGTGCGAAACTGTCCCCCACCAAAAACTTCGGGAGAAGATTCAAAGTATGACCAGCAAGCCGGTGGTGTCCTTCGGCATCCAGGACGAGGGCGGCACGCTGAAAACCATTGAGAAAGCTGTCCGGGCCGCTCGGGACATGGCTGCGGAGGCAGCCATGCAGCCCAAGGAGTTGTGCGACATATCTGAGCTGCTGCTGGGAATCGAGTGCGGCGGCTCCGACGCCACCTCTGGCATCGCCAGTAACCCAGCCGTAGGCGAACTCAGCGACCTGCTGGTGGACATGGGCGCCTCCACCATCATGAGCGAGTCCATCGAGTGGATCGGCGGAGAGCATGTCGTGGCCAAGCGGGCCGCTACTCCGGAGATACATAACCAGATCATCCAGATCTGCAAGGACTATGAGGAGCACCTGAAAGCCGCCGGACAGGACTGCCGGGCCGGCCAGCCCACCCCGGGCAACAAGGCGGGGGGCCTGTCCACCCTGGACGAGAAGAGCCTGGGCTGTATCCGCAAGGGCGGCACCCGCCCCATCGTGGAGGTGCTGGAGCAGGCCCAGCGGCCCACCAAGCACGGGGCCATCGTCATGGACACCGCAGGCTACGATATCTCCTCTGTTACCTCCATGGTAGCGGGCGGCTGCAACGCCATCATATTCACCACCGGACGGGGGACCCCCACAGGCAACGCCATTGTCCCCGTGCTGAAGGTCACCGCTAACGCCCACACCTACCAGTGCATGGAGGACAACATGGATGTGGATCTGAGCGCTATCATCACCGGCGAAAAGACCTATCAGAAGATGGGGGCGGAACTGGTTCAAATTATTGGAGATGTCTGTAACGGCAAGATGACCAAAGCAGAGGCGTTCGGCTTCTCTGACATTGCGGTGGACCACGTCTGCCGGTTCGTATAAGCGACCTCAAAATAGAAAGGAGATAGAGACATGACCTCATTAACGATTTGTTTAATCATCTGCGTGCTGACTATGATCAGCTATGTGTGGGGCAAGCTCCCTATGGGTCTGACAGCCTTGACCAGCATGGCGGCCTTTATCCTCACCGGCTGCCTGGACCCCAAAACCGCCCTGGGCTACTTTGGAAATTCCAACGGTGTCATGATCGTGGCCATGTTCGTGGTGGCTGCCGGCTTTACCCGGACTCAGTTCGTAAAGAAAGCCGCCGCCAGCGTGAACAAGATCGCCCACGGCTCCCTGACGATGGTCATGCTGGGCTACGTTCTGGTTACCGCCCTGCTGGCTCAGTTCATCCAGAGTTCTGTCATCGTGTTCGGCATCATGGCTCCCATGATGATTGCCACCTGCGACGAGTTGAAAATCAGCCCGTCCAAGACCCTGTTCCCTCTGTCCATCGTCAGCATCTCCACCATCTCTGCCCTGCCCCTGGGCAGCGGCGCTACTCAGGCCGCCGAACTCAACGGCTATCTGGAGGCCAACGCCTACACCGATTTTGTTGTAGCCATAACCGACCCCATGAAAGCCCGTCTGCCCATGCTCATTGCAGTGATGATCTACTGTATTTTCTTTGCTACCAAGTTTGCCCCTGACGCCCCGGTGGTCCAGACCTCCGAGATGAAGACCCGCCGGGACGATAAAGCGGCCCTGCCTGCTTTCCAGGAGCGTGCGGGTTACATCATCTTTATTCTGACCACTCTGGCCCTGATTTTCCAGCGTCAGATCAAAGTCGACACCTGGGTTATCTGTCTCACAGGCGCCGTGGCTATGGTCCTGTTTGGCGTCCTGACGGAAAAAGAGGCCATCGGCTCCATCAACTGGTCCATGGCGTTCCTGATCGTTGGTTCCTTTGCTATGGGTGGGGCTCTCACCGAGACCGGCGCGGGAGAAGTGGTCGGCGGCGTTCTGGCCGACTTCGCCAACAGCATCAACAACCCCTACATCATCGGCTTTATCTTCTTCATCGTGCCTTTCCTGCTTACCCAGGTGATGATGAACCGCACGGTTATGATTATCTTCATCCCCATCGCCATCCTGGCCTGTAAGGCTATGGGCGCCAATCCTATTGGCATCATTATCCTGGTGCAGTCCGCCTGCCTCAGCTCTTTCATGACCCCCATGGCTACCCCTGCGGTTCCCATGTGTATGGCCAGCGGCGGCTATGATTTGAAATCTCTCATCAAGCAGTCCATCATTCCCGCCACCATTCTCTGTGTTGTCTCCGCAGGCTGGATTATGACCGTATTCCCCATGTTCTGAGAATATGCTTCACCTCCCCACTCCAAACGGGGGTGAAGCATCGAAAGGAGGTATGCTTTATGTTGGAAATCAAGCAGTTTCCCGCTGATATGAGCGCTCTGGAGGTGGACCATACCGATGCCAAGCGTTGTTTGATCTCTGGGCTGTTTGAGGAAAAAGTGGAAGTTTCGGGTCAGAAGCGGCGCTTCTACACCTATATCGTGCCGGGGTTGTGCAGCAATCAGCCTTGCCTGGTAGTAGCTCCACCGGAGGATGTGTCTGTTCTGGATTTCCTGGAAAACGGCTTTTGGATAAGGTTTGCTGAGAAGAACCAGATCTTCCTCCACATCCTGGAGCCAGAGAACGGAAAATACCGCCTGGACGGCACCGATTCCGCCTATATGAACAAGGTCTACGTGGAGATTCAGTCCCGGCGGTTCTACGTCACCATGCAGGACAATATCTACGCTGTCGGGATCGGCGGCGGTGCGGCGGTGGCCCAGCAGGCCGCCATGGAGATGGCCTCCGAGTGGTCGGGCCTTGCCACCTTCGGTGAGATGACCCCCGAGGTACTCCAAAGCGCCGGGCGGGTCCACGCCGGGGAGAACACCGGGAAGACCGAACTGGTGGTCAGCGGAACCAAGGCACAGCTTCCCGTCTGGATGTGCTGGGGGGAGACCACCGGAGATAACCAGGCGGTACGGGACTACTGGAAGGGCCAGAACGACGCAGACAACGAGGTATTTTCCAACCGTTGGGCAGATGAAATTTACTTCCCCAGCCGGGTGTGCAAAAAGAGTCAGGTCAACGAGGAGAAGATCGCCCAGGTCCGGGTGACCAACGGCTGGTCCGGCGATTTGAACGAGGAATTTTTCACCGCCATCTGGGACTTCATCAGCCTTGCCCGCCGTCACCGCAGCTTTTCTAAAAAAGCCCTGCGTTGGTATGAGGACCCCGCCGCCTACGGTGCTCAGCTCCACACCCTGGAGGTGGACGGCTTTACCCGCCGCTGGTATGAGTATGTGCCCGAGAGCGTCCGGAACAGTGCCGCGCCCGTCCCCCTGGTGGTGTGTATGCACGGCAGGGGCGGCAGCGCGGAGAGCTTTATCGACCTGTCCGGTATGAACCGGGTGGCGGAGGAGCGGGACTTTATTGTACTGTTCCCCGAGGCCAGCGTCTATCAGCAGCACCCCGGCGGGCTGAGGAATGTCCTGCTGTGGAACGGAAGCTATCAGGGTAAGCCCATCGACGATGTGCCCTTCATTCTCAGCATGATCGAGGATGTGAAGAGCCGGTACGCCATTGATTCGGGCCGGGTGTACGCCTGCGGCCAGTCCAGCGGCGGCATGATGACCTCCGCCCTGGCGATCCGTGCCCCGGAGGTGTTCGCCGCCGTGGCCCCCTGGTCGGCCATCCGCAACCCAGACTTTGACGCCCCCCCACTGGAAAAAATCGACCCGATGGTGCCCTATCTGTTCCTCTTTGGAGAGAATGATTGGCTGTGTGTGGACCGGGAAAAGGGCGAGCTGGAGTATCATGTAGCCCCTGACATTGCTGCTTTCCTGCGCAATCTGATGAAGATCTATCAGCTGGATGAGACGCCCCACCGGTATGCCTGCGGCGAGATCAGCTACTATGTCTATCTGAACGCCAAGCGGGTTCCTCTGCTCGTTGTAGGTACTGTGAAAGAAATGTCCCACGCCAACTACCCCCGGGAAAGCTGGAACACTTACGACGAATTTTTGTCCAAATTCTCCAGACGCGCCGACGGAACGCTGGTGTATATGGGCGAGGAAGTTTAACCGTTACTAACCAGAAAAGTCCTTTACCGCAGCGCAGGCCAGGGCAGCAAAGACTGCAATGGCCTGCGCTTATATGTAATCAGGAGGTAAATAATCATGGAATACAAATATCCCAACCTGTGCAAGCCCATCACCCTGGGCCGCACCACCTTCCGCAACCGCATGTTCTCTGCGCCCATGGGCGGCACCGATATTACCACCGACGGCTGTATCGGCCCCAAATCCACCGCTTTCTACGAATTACGCGCCAAGGGCGGCGCGGCGGCGGTTACCGTCTCCGAGCTGATGGTTCATCCCTCCACCGACGACTCCCACGCCTACCACCTGGACGAGTCCATCCTCAATTCCCTGGCCTGCGCCACCTACACCGCCGACGCCATCCGCCGCCACGGGGCCATCCCCAGCATCGAGCTGTCCCACTCCGGCATGTACTCGGGCACCTACATGACCGACAAGAACAAGCAGCACGGTATGACCCAGTGGGGGCCTTCCGCCTGCATCCGCCCCGATGGGGTTCAAGTAGGGGAACTCACGGTGGAGATGATCGATGACATTGTGGCTGCCTATGCCCATGTGGCTGGCTTGGTCAAAAGGGCAGGCTTTGAGCTGCTGATGGTCCACGGTGGCCACGGCTGGCTCATCAACCAGTTCCTGTCCCCCATGTTCAACAAGCGCACCGACGAGTACGGCGGTTCTCTGGAAAACCGCTGCCGTTTCGCCATTCGGGTGCTGAAAGCCATCCGGGAGGCGATAGGGCCCTTCTTCCCCATCGAATTCCGGCTGTCCGGAGCGGAGTTCGTGGAGGAGGGCTATGACCTGGAGGAGGGCATCCGCATTGCCCAGCAGATTGAGCCCTACATCGACCTCCTCCACGTCACCGCCGGCACCTATCAGCGCACCTTTGGCATCACCCACCCCTCCATGTTTACCGACCACGGACGGAATGTCTATCTGGCGGCGGAAATCAAGAAGCACGTCAAAGTGCCCGTGGCCACCATCGGCGGGCTGAACGACCCGGCCCAGATGGAGGAGATCATCGCCTCCGGCAAGGCCGATGTGGTCTACATGGCCCGGGCCCTGCTGGCCGACCCCTTCCTGCCCAACAAGATTATGGCAAATCAGGATGAGGATATTGTCCGCTGCCTGAGGTGCTTCACCTGTATGGCGGAGCGGGCTGCCACCTCCACCCGCCGCTGTACCGTCAATCCCCTGATTGGCCGGGAGTGTGAAGGCAGCGAGGTCGCCCCTGCCCCGGTGAAGAAGAATGTCCTGGTGGTGGGCGGAGGCCCCGGCGGGCTGTACGCCGCCTGGACTGCGGCCCGGAGAGGACATAAGGTCGTCCTGTGTGAGAAAGAAAACGAGCTGGGCGGCATTCTCAAGAGCGAGCAGGCCCTGCCTTTCAAGTACGAGATGTACCAGCTGGCAGGGACCTACGCCAAATTCTGCCGGGACACCGGAGTGGAGATCCGTCTGAACACCCCTGTTGACCGGGCCTATGTGGATGAAATGGCCCCGGACGCCGTGATTGTCGCCGCAGGCTCCAGCCCCCTGGTGCCGCCGATTCCCGGCCTGGACGGGGATAACGTAGTGATCGTCAACAACTACTACAAGGAGAAGGACAAGGTAGGTGACGATGCGGTCGTGTTCGGCGGCGGTCTGGCCGGCTGCGAGTGTGCCATCCACCTGGGCCAGGAGGGCAAGAAAGTCCACCTGGTGGAGATGCGGGACATGCTGGCCCCCGACGCCAATGTCCGCCACCGCCCCCTGCTGTTGAAGGAGATCGACAAGTATGTCACCGTTCATACTGGGTACAAGGGACTGCGGGTCACAGAGGAGGGTATCGTCTGTGAGGACAAAGAGGGCAAGGAGGTCCTGGTCCCCGGCAAATCCGTGATCTGCGCCCTTGGCCAGCGATCCCGTACCGATGTGGTGGAGGCGCTGAACGGCTCCGCTCCCTTTGTCCGGGTCATCGGCGACGCCGCCCGGGTTTCTACCATCACCAACGCCGTCTACTGGGGTTACCACGCCGCGTTGGACATTTAAACAGATACTAAGTTTGCCGCTGTTCTTCCGAAGAGGACGGCGGCAAACCATAATTTATCATTTTAATCATAAATAAGGGGGAATACCATGCCTGTTGGAGTTATTGTGAACTGTTTATCCGTGCTAATAGGGGGATTTGTAGGCGCAGCGCTTACCCGAACACTCTCGGATAAACTAAAGTCAGACCTGTCAATATTGTTTGGGTTTTGCTCCATTGCCATTGGTATCAATTCCATCATTAAGGCACAGGCCATGACCGCGGTTGTCCTGGCAATTCTGGGGGGATTTATCATTGGACATATCTTGAACTTGGACACAGCGGCAATCCATTTTTTCAGATGGCTGGTTGAAACACTGCGTCTTGGCAGAGAGAATATCGACATGGATATGTATATCACCGTAGTTGCATTGTTTTGCTGTTCCGGGTTCGGCTGGTACAGCACGTTGATAGAAGGGATTGCCGGTGATACCAGCCTATTGTTCTCCAAATCGGTTCTAGACTTTTTTACAGCCCTTGTATTTGCGGCGGCGCTGGGGAGAGCGGTCTGTGTGATTGCCGGCCCGCAGATTCTGGTTCTGCTGGTTATCTTTGGTGTTGGCCGCATGGCGGGTGCGTGGATCACACTGGGGATGTTTGCTGATCTGTCCGCCTGCGGCGGCATTTTGACGTTGGCCGCCGGTATGCGCGTAGCCAAAATCAAAAGCGTGCCTCTTGTCAACTTAATTCCGTCTCTGATTTTAGTTATGCCTCTTTCAGCACTGTGGACAACATTGATGGGATAGGGTTATTCAGATAAAAAGCGACTAAATTAAAGTGGACAAAAGTCGAGTGTACGGTCAAAGATAATAGTAAATGTCAAGTATAGAGTTATATTAGTCTGCGATATTCTTCTTCTGCTCCACTTCATCTTTACGTTCACACTTGACTAGGGATAGAATCAGCAATTCATAATATTTTTGTAAGGGTGAAAATATCCTTGACAAATCTCTTCTCAGAAGCGAATCCTTGAAACCTACGCACGGGAACACGGCATTATGAATTACCGTTTTTTCGTGGACGACGGTTGGAGCGGGGCGAATTTTGAAAGACCGAGTTTTAAGGAAATGATAGAGGGCGTGGAAAATGGCGAGATAAAGACCATTATCACAAAAGATGATTGTGTTATTTTAGAACTAAACTCAGAAAGCCCCTAAAAAAGCGGGTTTTGTGGTGTTGGTTCTGTTTTTTGACCCAAAACAGAGGATAAAACAAGCGCAGGGCGGCGCAAGGAGGGTAGGACGCCCATCAGACAAAGCAAGACTTCATAGAGCGGGTATCGCCGTTGGAGAAATCCAGCGGTCGGTATCCGCTCTTTTTTTTACGTCCGCAGACTGGTACATAGGCGTGTATCCTGCCCCACCGAGGGGGCTGGGTACACGCCTTTTTTGTTTTTCCCATAATCCCACATTGAGAAAGCGAGGTGAACACAAATGCCAAGAGCAAAGAAAAAAGAGGCGGAGACACCAGCCGGAGCCGTGGCGGAGACCGTCCAGCGGATGCCCCTCTCCCAACTGCACCCCTTTGAAGGGCATCCCTTCAAGGTGCTGGATGACGATGCTATGACGGAGACCGTAGAGAGCATCCGGCAGATGGGCGTTGCCAATCCCCTCATCGTGCGCCCGGACCCGGACGGCGGGTATGAGATCATCTCCGGCCACCGCCGCCACCATGCCGCGGAACTGGCGGGGCTGGACACTATCCCCGTCATTGTCCGGGAACTGGACGATGATGCCGCCGTTATCATGATGGTGGACTCCAACCTCCAGCGGGAGAACATCCTGCCCAGCGAGAGGGCAAAAGCCTACAAGATGAAACTGGAGGCTTTGAAGCATCAGGGGAGCCGGACCGACCTAACTTGTGAGCAAGACGCGCACAAGTTGGACGGGAAAAAATCCAGGGACATCATCGCGGAACAAGCCGGTACGAGCAAGGACTCTGTGCGCCGTTTTATCCGCCTGACAGAGCTGATCCCCGAAATCCTGGATATGGTGGATGAGAAGAAAATCTCCATGACGCCCGCCGTGGAGCTGTCCTACCTGAAGCCAGAGGAACAGCGGAACTTCCTGGAGGCTATGGACTATGCCCAGGCCACCCCGTCCCTGTCCCAGGCCCAGCGCATGAAGAAAAAGAGCCAGGAGAGCGGCTGTACCCTGGAGGATATGTGCGGCATCATGGATGAGGTGAAGAAGGACGACCTGGGGCAGATCGCATTCAAGACCAGCGACCTCCAGAAGTTCTTCCCCAAATCCTACACGCCCAGGCAGATGAGCGATACCATCCTCCGCCTGCTGGAGCAGTGGCAGAGGCGGCGGCAGCGGGACCAGCAGCGGTGACACGCCCCATCTGCGGGCGCATTTTTTATGAAAAAAAGGAGGGCTTAACGCCTATGAACAGTATCCACTTTCACTTCAACGGTGATATGAACATCAACCTGTCCCTGCCCGACAGCGGGGACAGGCCCGGCTACAAAAAGCTGGTGGACTCCTTGGAGGACTATCTGCACGACGCGGCGGAGGAGGCCGCCGTCACGGAGGCCGAGGCGGACTCCATCGTGATGGTGATGCGCCCGGACAAGACCCCGGAGGTCATGCAGGAGACCCAGTGCTGGGACGAGATCGAGAGCAAAGGCAAGTACGACTGCCTGGAGGTCGTGTCGGATGACAGCCTGGATGTGGCGGGGCTGGCTATCGTCTTTGACGGGCGTCGCGTCCTGAACCTGGGCAGGGAACGGTATCTGCTCGGCCCCGTGATCGTCTACAAGTACGATGAGGACGGGGACGGCGTTTCCCTCTCTGCGGAGGATGTGATCGCCGCCGTGGTCTACTTTGCCGACCATACCGTGACCCTCTACGCCGATGGGAAGGACTTCCCGGCGTTCCACATCTGAGACCCCGGCGCATACCTCCAGTGCCAGTGCCGTTTCCGCAGAAAGGGGGAATGAGATTTGCAGGAGGAAGTAGAGAACAGGACCGTAAACCTGATGATAAGCACCAGCAAGCTGACCGGGCGGACGCTGGTGGCGGCGTTCCGCAAGTACGCCCAGCACCGGGCGCGGGTGAAGGCCGGCAGGGCGGCGGAGGGCGACCACGGTAAGATGACCGTGGAGAAGCTGATCCGCAAGGACCAGGGGGCGCAGCAGATCGACATCGCCAGGAGCGGCATCAAGGACTTCGAGCGGGTGCTGAACAAGTACGGCGTGGACTATGCCATCCGAAAGGATGTTTCCCAGGAGCCGCCCCGCTTCATGGTGTTCTTCAAGGCAAAGGACGCCGATGTGCTGACCGCCGCCTTCAAGGAGTATTCCGTGAAGCTGTCCCAGAAAGAGAAGCGGCCCAGCGTCCTGAAAGCCCTGGCGCACCTGAAAGAGCTTGCCAAGTCCATCCCCTCCAAGGTGCGGGAGAAGAACCAGGAGCGTGAGCGATGAACCAGAAAACAAAGAAACTCATCATCCTGAACCTCCCCTATGCCATCATCGGGCTGTTCTGCTCCAATATCGGCGAGGCGTGGCGTATCGCGGAGGGTACGGACATTTCCACAAAACTGCTGGGCTTCTTCACCTCGATGGGGACAGCATGGGGGAACCCCATGCCCAGCTTCCACCCCTTCGACCTGTGCATCGGGCTTGCCATCGGCGCGGCGTTCCGGCTGGTGGTGTATGTGCGGAGCAAGAACGCCAAGAAATACCGCCACGGGGAGGAATACGGAAGTGCCAGATGGGGCGGCCCGAAGGACATCGAGCCGTTCGCGGACCCCGTGTTTGAGAACAATGTCATCCTGACACGGACGGAGAGCCTCACCATGAACAGCCGTCCCAAGGACCCCAAGACCGCCCGGAACAAGAACGTGCTGATCGTCGGCGGCTCCGGCAGCGGCAAGACCAGGTTCTGGCTCAAGCCCAACCTTTTACAGTGCCATAGTTCGTATGTCATCACTGATCCAAAAGGGGGGATCGTCGAGGAATGCGGGGCCGTCCTGGTGCGGAACAAGTACCGCATCAAGATTTTTAACACGATCAACTTCAAGAAGTCGATGCACTACAACCCCTTCGCCTATATCCACTCGGAGAAGGACATCCTGAAGCTGGTGACAACGCTGATGGTGAACACGCAGGGCGAGGGCAAGGGCGGGGACCAGTTCTGGGAGAAGGCCGAGAAGCTCCTTTACACGGCGCTCATCGCCTATATCCACTATATCGCGCCCGTGGAGGAGCAGAACTTCGGGACGCTCATCACCTTCCTGAACGCTATGGAAGTCCGGGAGGACGATGAGACTTTCCAGAACCCTATCGACCAGATGTTTGAGGCTCTGGAAAAGAAAGAGCCGGACCACTTCGCTGTCCGCCAATACCGGCTCTATAAGCTGGCGGCCGGCAAGACGGCAAAATCCATCCTCATCTCCTGCGGCGCTCGGCTGGCTCCCTTTGACATCGCCGAACTGCGGGAGATCACCCGGTATGACGAGCTGGAGCTGGACACCCTGGGGGACCGGAAGACCGCCCTGTTCCTCATCATGAGCGACACGGACAGCACCTTCAATTTCCTCATCAGCATGATATACAGCCAGCTTTTCAATCTGCTGTGCGAGAAAGCCGATGATGTGTACCACGGGCGGCTCCCGGTCCATGTGCGCTGCCTCATTGACGAGTGCGCCAACATCGGGCAGATACCGAACCTGGAGAAGCTGGTGGCGACCATCCGAAGCCGGGAGATTTCCGCCTGCCTGGTCTTGCAGGCGCAGAGCCAGCTGAAGGCCATCTACAAGGACAACGCCGACACCATCATCGGCAACATGGATACCCGCATCTTTTTGGGCGGCAGTGAGCCTACCACCTTGAAGGAGCTTTCCGCCGCCCTGGGCAAGGAGACCATAGATATGTTCAACACCGGGGTGAGCAAGGGCAGCCAGGAGTCCCACAGCGTGAACTACCAGCGGACGGGCCATGAGCTTGCCTCGGTGGATGAGCTGGCGGTGCTGGATGGCGGCAAGTGCATCCTCCAGCTCCGGGGCGTGAGGCCGTTCCTGTCGGACAAGTACGACCTGACGAAGCACCCCAATTTCCAGTACACGGCGGACTGTGACGAGAAGAACCGCTTTGACATCGAGAAGTTCCTGGACCACCGGCTGAAGCTGAGGGCGAAGGACGAATTTGAAGTGATCGACGCGGACGGATGAGCGTCACACCGTAAGCCCCCTCTGCGGGGGCTTTTCTCGTATCCGAAGGGCGTTCCCTCCCTGCATGGGATAACGCCCGCCTGTAATGAAGCTGCCCCCACTTACCTTACGGCAGGCATCCAACAGGCGGGCTGACTGTGCGGGGCGGCGGGCGCCCTTTTGTACCATCAAAACCATTCCACGAACCGGGCGGGGCAAAGGCTCCGCCCACTGTCTTTAAGGAGGACAAAATTATGGCATTTTTCAACAGTGCGATCGGTGTTTTGCAGACCCTCGTTGTGGCGCTGGGCGCCGGCCTCGGCGTGTGGGGCGCCATCAACCTTCTGGAGGGCTACGGCAACGACAACCCCGGAGCCAAGAGCCAGGGCATGAAACAGCTGATGGCCGGCGGAGGCGTCGCCCTCATCGGCATCACCCTGGTCCCCCTGCTGTCCGGGCTGTTCACCGCCTGATGCGGGCATCCCGCCCGTAAGGGCGCAGGTTCTCCCCCGGCCTGCCGGAGATGGAGCTGTCCCCACTCTGACAATGGCAGGCATCCATCCGGCGGGCCGGGCCGGGAAAACCGCATAAGGCCGGGGAAATCCCCGGTTTCAGCAGACCAAACAACCACTTTCCGGGCGGGTCCATCTCCCGCCCACCAAATTTAAGGAGGACAAGACTATGGCATTTTTCAACAGTGCGATCGGTGTTTTGCAGACCCTCGTTGTGGCGCTGGGCGCCGGTCTCGGCGTGTGGGGCGCGATCAACCTTCTGGAGGGCTACGGCAACGACAACCCCGGAGCCAAGAGCCAGGGCATGAAACAGCTCATGGCCGGCGGGGGCGTCGCCCTCATCGGCATCACCCTGGTCCCCCTGCTGTCCGGGCTGTTCACCGTCTGATACGGACACAGGACAAGGCCCGCTGTAACCAGGGCCGGGCGGCGCGCAGCCGCCGCCCGGCCTACCCCAGATGAAAGGACAAGGTAATCAATTTGGGCAGTATTCTTGACGCGATAGCGGACTGGCTCAAAGAGCTGCTTATCAGCGGGATAATGGGCAATCTCACGGGCGTTTTCGATTCGGTCAACTCCCGTGTGGGGGAGATCGCCGCCGATGTGGGCATGACCCCGGCGAACTTCTCACCGGGCATCTTCTCCATGATACGGAATGTATCGGAGTCGGTCATCCTCCCCATAGCGGGGCTGATCCTCACCTTCATTGCCTGTTACGAGCTGATACAGCTCATCATCGAGCATAACAACTTAGCAAATTTCGAGACCTGGATCATCTTCAAGTGGATATTCAAGACCTTCGTGGCCGTCACGCTCATCTCCAACTGCTTCAATATCGTGATGGCGGTCTTTGATGTCTGCCAGAGCGTGATCTCCCAGAGCGGGGGCATCATCGGCGCGTCCACATCGGTCAGCGATGAGGCCATCGCCGCGATGGAGGCCACGCTCTCGACCTACGGCGTGGGTACGCTTTTGGGCATCTACCTGATGAGCTTCGTGATACAGCTCACCCTCTGGATACTCTCCATCGTGATCTTCGTCATCGTCTACGGCCGTATGATAGAGGTGTATTTGATGACGAGCCTCGCGCCCATCCCGCTGTCCACCTTCGGCAACCGGGAACAGAGCCAGACCGGGCAGAACTACCTCCGTTCTCTGTTCGCCCTGGGTTTCCAGGGCTTCCTCATCATCATCTGTGTCGGCATCTACGCTGTGCTGATACAGTCCATCTCGTTCACTTCGGATATAGTCGGCTCCCTCTGGGGCGTGGTGGGGTACACGGTCCTGCTGGTGTTCACCCTGTTCAAGACCGGGGGCCTTGCCCGAAGCGTACTGAACGCCCACTGACCGGGAAAGGAGGTCATCATGGCAGCGTATATTTCCATCCCCCGCGACCTGACGCGGGTAAAGACCAAGGTGTTCTTTGGGCTGACGAAGCGGCAGCTCGTCTGCTTCGGCGCGGCGGCGCTCATCGGCGTCCCTGCGTTCTTCCTGATGAAACGCTCCGGCAACACCAGCCTCGCCGTCATGGGGATGATCGTCCTCATGCTCCCGCTGTTCTTCCTCGCCATGTACGAGAAGGACGGCCAGCCGCTGGAGGCGGTGGCGCGGCATTTCATCCAGGCGAAATTCATCCGCCCGAAGGTCCGTCCCTATGCGACCAACAACTATTACTCTGCCCTCATGCGGCAGGACCAAGTGGAAAAGGAGGTACAGGCCATTGTTCAAAACGCGGAAAAACGGGCGCGGGAAAGCGGAGCCAGCCGCTCTCCCCGCAAGCCTGACAAAAGCGGAAAAGCAGCAGGTCAGGGCCATCATCGAGAAGGCCCGCAGGGATGACGGCACTCCCCGCACCGCCCAGCAGTCCATCCCGTTCCAGCGGATGTTCCCGGACGGCATCTGCCGTGTCACCGACAACTACTACACCAAGACCGTCCAGTTCAACGACATCAACTACCAGCTCGCCCAGCAGGAGGACAAGACGGCTATCTTTGAGGAGTGGTGCAGCTTCCTCAACTTCTTCGACAGCTCCATCCGTTTCGAGCTGTCCTTCATGAACATGGCGACCGACGCGGAGAGCTTCGAGAAGTCCGTCCGCATCCCGCCCGCTGGGGACGCCTTTGACAGCGTCCGGGCGGAGTACAGCCAGATGCTGAAAAGCCAGCTCGCCAGGGGCAACAACGGCCTGACAAAAGCCAAGTACCTGACCTTCGGCATCGAGGCGGCCTCCATGCGGCAGGCGAAGCCCCGGCTGGACCATGTGGAGACGGACCTGCTCAACAACTTCAAGCGCATCGGCGTGGCCGCCTCCGTACTGAACGGGAAGGAGCGCCTGCGCCTGATGCACTCCATGTTCCACATGGGGGAGCGTGAGCCCTTCGCCTTTGAGTGGAAGTGGCTGGTGGAGTCTGGGCTTTCCGTCAAGGACTTCATCGCCCCCGCCGCCTTTGCCTTCAACGGCCGGCGCACCTTCCAGGTGGGCGGTATGTACGGCGCCCTGTCGTTCCTGTCCATCACGGCCTCGGACATCAGCGACCGTATGCTGGCGGACATCCTGGACATCGACTCCAGCCAGATCGTCACCATGCACATCCAGTCCATCGACCAGAACAAGGCCATCAAGACGGTGAAGCACACCATCACGGAGCTGGACCGCAGCAAGATCGAGGAACAGAAGAAGGCCGTCCGCGCCGGGTACGACATCGACATCATCCCCTCCGACCTCGCTACCTACGGCAGGGACGCCAAGGCGCTCTTGAAGGAATTGCAGAGCCAGAACGAGCGGATGTTCATGGTGACGTTCCTGGTGATGAACACCGGGCGCACCGAGCAGGAGCTGGAGACCAATGTGTTCCAGTCCCAGAGCATCGCCCAGAAGCACAACTGCGTCCTGCGGCGGCTGGACTTCCAGCAGGAGCAGGGGCTGATGTCCTCCCTGCCGCTGGCGCAGAACCTCATCGAGATACAGCGGGGCCTTACCACCAGCTCCACCGCCATCTTCATCCCGTTCACCACGCAGGAGCTGTTTCAGGACCGGAAGGAGTCCCTCTACTACGGCCTGAACGCCCTTTCCAACAACCTCATTATGGTGGACAGGAAGGCTCTTAAAAACCCCAACGGGTTAATCCTTGGCACTCCCGGCTCCGGCAAGTCCTTCGCCGCCAAGCGGGAGATCGCCAACGCCTTTTTGGTATCGGACGATGATGTCATCATCTGCGACCCGGAGGCGGAGTACGCGCCGCTGGTGGAGCGGTTCGGCGGGCAGATCATCAGGATCAGCCCGTCCAGCAGCCAGTATGTCAACCCGATGGACATCAACCTGAACTACTCCGAGGAGGACAACCCCGTGGCCCTGAAAGCCGACTTCATCCTCTCCCTGTGCGAGCTGGTGGTAGGCGGCAAGGAGGGCCTCCAGCCGGTGGAGAAAACGGTCATCGACCGCTGCGTCCACCAGATATACCAGAAGTATTTCGAGGACCCCAGGCCGGAGAATATGCCCCTCTTGCAGGACCTCTACGAGGCGCTCTTAAAGCAGGAGGAGAAGGAGGCCCGCCATGTGGCGACCGCCCTTGAAATTTATGTCACCGGCTCCCTGAACATCTTCAACCACCGCACTAATGTGGACATCACCAACCGCATCGTCTGCTTTGACATCAAGGACCTGGGCAAGCAGATGAAGAAGATCGGGATGCTGGTGGTGCAGGATCAGGTGTGGGGGCGCGTGACCCAGAACCGCAGCGCGGGCAAGGCCACCCGGTATTTCATGGACGAGTTCCATCTGCTCCTGAAGGAGGAGCAGACGGCGGCCTACTCCGTGGAGATTTGGAAACGGTTCCGCAAATGGGGAGGCATCCCCACCGGCATCACCCAGAATGTGAAGGACCTGCTCTCCAGCCGGGAAGTGGAGAACATCTTTGAGAACAGCGACTTCATCATCATGCTCAACCAGGCGGCGGGGGACCGCGCCATCCTGGCGAAGCAGCTCAACATTTCGCCCCACCAGCTCTCCTATGTGACCCACTCCGGCGAGGGTGAGGGGCTGCTGTTTTTCGGCAATGTCATCCTGCCCTTCGTGGACCGTTTCCCCACCGACCTGGAACTCTACAAGATCATGACGACCAAGCTGACGGAGGTCAGGAAGCGGGAGGTGGACAATGGCTGATAAGGCGCGCCGCCTCCATTTTACGGAGGATGAGCTTTCTGACCGGGACATCCGCAGGGCGGCGAAAAAGGCGGACAAGGCCGCCGATAAAGCGGACCGGGCGAATGAGAAGCTCCCGACAAAGAGGCGTGTGCGTATCACCCGTGACAGCGGCAGGGCCGAGGCCGTGGATGAGCGGCTGTCGGATAAGCTCCACCAGTCCCGGCGGTCCTCCAAGGCGGACCGGGAAAAGGAGAAGGCCCCCTCCAGGAGAAAACCCCGTACCACCGCCAGGGGCGGCAAGGTGGAGACCACCGCGGAGCGCCTTTCGGATAAGCTCCGCCCGGAACGGCAGTCCACGAAAGCCGCAAGGGGCAAGCTCCGCATCGAAGTGACGGAAGTCACCGCCCAGAAGCCGGGAGCGGGTGGCCGGGCAGCGGTCAACGCCCCCGCCGCCGCCCTCCATGCGGCAAGGAACACCGTCCGGGACGCCGTGGGGCGTTCGGACAACGAGGGCGAGGGCAACTCCGGCGCGGACGCCCTGCAAAGCGGGGAGTCCACGGTGCGGAACGCCGGGAACATCGTGAACAACCGCCATTACAGCCACAAGCTGAAACAGTACGACAAGGCAGCAAGGCTGGAGCGGAAGTCGGACAACGCCAATGTGGAGGCCCTGTACCAGCGGGAGCGCCACAATGACCCCAGCCCCTCCTCCAACCCCATCTCCAGGTGGCGGCAGAAGCAGGAACTGAAAAAGCGGTATATGGAGGCCAGGGCCAGCGGCAGGGCCGGGGCATCCGGGGCGGCGAAGGGCGGCAAAAAGACCGCCGAGGGAACGAAGTCGGTGGTGGACAAGGGGATCGAGTTCGTGAAGGAGCATCCCAAGGCCATCCTCATCGTTGGCGCCCTGGGGCTTCTGGTGATGCTCATCGCCGGGATGTTTTCCTCCTGCACCGCCATGTTCGCCGGGAGCGGGAATGCGGTGCTGGGGACCTCCTACACGGCGGAGGACGCTGACATCACGGGAACGGATGCGGACTACTCCGCTCTGGAGACTGCCCTGGACAACCAGATAAGCAATATCGAAAGCACCCACCCCGGCTATGACGAGTATCGTTATGACCTGGCGGAGATCGGCCACAATCCCTATGAGCTGGCCTCCTACCTGACCGTCCTGTTCGAGGACTACACCAGGGCGGAGGTACAAAGCACCCTGCAAAGCCTGTTCGCCCAGCAGTACACCCTCACCCTCACGCCGGAGGTGGAGGTCCGCTACCGCACAGAAACAAGGACGGACAGCGAGGGCAACGACTACGATGTGGAAGTGCCATACAACTATCATATCCTCAATGTGAAGCTGACCAACAAGGGGCTGGGGGCCGTGATCCGGGCCTCCGGGCTGACAACAGAGCAGGCCGACCGCTACGATGTTCTGATGACCACCAGCGGCAACCGTTCGGAGCTGTTCGGCGAGGATGTGTACGGCGTGTCCGGCGGGGAGTACACGGACTATGACATCCCCGGCGAGGCGCTGACCGATGAGAGATTCCGCAGGATGATAACCGAGGCGGAGAAGTATCTGGGCTACCCCTATGTGTGGGGCGGTTCCAATCCGTCCACTTCCTTTGACTGTTCCGGCTTCGTGTCGTGGGTCATCAACCACAGCGGCAACGGCTGGAGCGTGGGGCGGCTGGGGGCCAAGGGGCTGAAAGGGATATGCGACATTATCCCGCCCGACCAGGCGAAGCCGGGAGACCTGATCTTCTTCCACCACACCTACGACGCCCCGGACCCCAGCGACGCCACCCATGTGGGCATCTATGTGGGCGATGGGATGATGATCCACTGCGGAAATCCCATCTCCTACGCCAGCACCGAGAGCAGCTATTGGCAGAGCCATTTCCTGTGCTTTGGGCGCATCAGGTGACACTGCCCAGAACAACAAGACCAAAGGGAGGTGAGGAACAAGGTGGATGAGAAAGGGAAAGACCAGAGCCAGCCATCCGAAGCATATCCCAGCGAGACTATCGGGAGCCTGATGGCGGAGTGCGAGGAACTGGAGCAGTATATCGGCGGCGAAAAGGACCGGCTGGAACGCTTCATGCTGGAGACAGGCGGCGCAAGCGACGCATCTGACCGCATGGAGGAGCGGATAGCCATCCTGCAAGATATGCTCACATCGGCGGAGGGCCGCTTGCAGGCGCTGTACGACGCCCAGGAACGGGAGGCTTTTGCGCCGGAGAAGGAGGACGCAGGGCGGACATCAGTGATAAAGGACCTCGCAGACAGAAAGGCGGCGGCAACACGGAAACCCCCTGAAATGAAAAAGGAACGGAAAGCCCCAGGCATGGATATGGAACAGTAACGGCCTGTCCATGCCCCAAAGCATTTCAGGTACAACCAAAAGGAGCGAAAATGAGCGAGAGACTGGACAAGATCGGGGCGGACCGTGACCGCGCAAAGGAAAAGCGCGACCTGTGGGACGCCCGGTACAAGGAACTTTGCCAGAAGTATATCCAGCAGGAGAACACGGAGATCCATGAGATGGTGCGGGCGCAGAACCTGACCCCGGACCAGCTTGCGGCGGTCCTGAAAGCTCTGCAAGGCGGGATGTTCCCCTCCCCGGCCGCCATGCCGGGGGCGGGTGCGCCGGGTATGCAGGCTGGCCGTGACAACAATACTTCTGAGATCAAGGAGGATGAACAGGATGAAATTTAAGAGCATGATCGCCGGCCTTCTGGCTGGCGTTCTGATGATGGGCAACCTCTCCGCCGTTTGCTTCGCGGCGGAGGGCGCCCCGCCCCCCACCAGCGGGGCTACAGAGACGGAGGCCGTGGAGACTGCCCCCGCTGAAACGGATGAGACTGCCGGGGACGCTTCGGAGGACGGCAGCCCCGCCCTGCCTGACGGCGTTACCCTTGGAACAAAGGTCGTCCTGCCGGAGGGCGTGGCTATCGGTGAGGATGGGAAGATCACCTTTTCCGCTCAGGGGCTGGAGCAGATCATGGAGGCCCTGATGGGCGGTGATGCCGGTGGGGACACCGATACCGAGCCGGAGACAGAGACCGTCACTGTCGGCACAGTCAATGTCCGCAGCGACACCTACCTGAACCTCCGCTCCGGCTCCGGCATAGAACATTCGGTGATCGGCCATCTGCTCCGGGGGACCGAGGTGGAGGTCATCGGCGAGAGCGGCGACTGGTATCAGGTCGTTGTCCCGGAGGCCACCGGGTATGTCTACAAGGACTATCTGGATGTGACGGAACAGGAGGCCCCCACCGCCCCGCCCACGGATGACGGGCAGGACGAACCTCCCACCGGCAGCGGCATTGACGAGGACACCCTGATGATGATGCTCCTGCTGATGATGAGCATGGGCAATACCGACACGGCAGAGCCTCCCTCCGCCGCCCTCACCCCGGACGGCAACCTGACGCTGGTGGACGACTATGACGAGGCCCATGCGGACGGCTCCGGCAAGCAGTTCATCACGCTGGTGACAAAGGCCGGGAACACCTTCTATCTCATCATCGACCGGGATGATGAGGGGGAGCAGACCGTCCACTTCCTGAACCTGGTGGACGAGGCGGACCTGCTGGCCCTGATGGATGAGGACACGGCGGCGAAATACACCAAGCCGGAGCCGGAGGTCCAGCTGCCCGCTGAGACCCAGGAGCCGGAGGACGGGGACGGTGAGGACAAGCCGGATGAGGCCAAGCCCGCCGCAAAGGTGGCCCCCCTGCCCGTACTGGTCCTTGTGCTGGCGCTCCTGGGCGGAGGCGGCTTCTTCGCCTATACCAAGTTCTTCAAGGGCGGCGGGAAGAAGGAGCAGGCAAAGCCCGACCCGGACGCGGATTATCTGGATGATGACGAGGACTACGGCCTCCCGGAGGACATCGGGGCTGACGATGAGGACGGGAGCGATTTTGACGCAGAGGACGATGAACCTGTGTAAGACGGGGGCGTGTGAGAAAGGCGGCGGGAGCCGTCTTTTATTTTTGGAAAAAGAAAGGAACAGATGCCTATGCGAAAAAAGTTCTGTAAAAAGCTGTCCCTGCTGCTGGCTTTTGCGATGGGCGTGAGCCTGTCCAGCGTCCCGGCCTTTGCCGCCGAGACCACGGAGGCCGCCGCCAGCGAGGACGGCAGGACCACCACCATCACCACCGAGATCACCTGGGCCAGCCCGGAGGGTAAGGAGCCTGTGGTGGAGGGCGCGGCGGTCACGACCGAGACCACGGTGCTGGACGAGGAGGGCCGCGTCATCCAGGAGAGCGGCAGCGAGACGGGCCATGAGACCACTGCCACCGAGACGGTGGCAAGCGGGACAACGGTGGAGGACAAGGAGCCTGTGACCGAAACGACGGAGGGCGAGACCATCACAACGGAGACCCCCGGCGAGTTTGAGACGGTGGACAGCTCCGCCGCCAGTTCCAGCGAGGCCATTGACCCTGTTTTCAAGGACGGCGGCAATATCACGGTGGGCCTGACCCCCGGCAGCACCGCCACTGGGACGGCGGAAGTGGACAAGGAAGCCCTGGCGGGACAACTTGCCCGCCCGGACGAGGAGGACAGCGAGATCACGGACCCCGGCACCGGGGAGAGCATCGGCCACAAGACCGTGACGGTGGAGGATGTGCTGGATGAGGATGGGGCCGTGGTGGGCTTCACCGCCACCACCACCGAGGAGACCTCCGTCACCGTTACCCTCCCGGAGGGTGTTTCCAGTGCGGAGCCGCCAGGGATGCCCCAGCCGCAGGAGCCTTTCACCGACACGGACGGCGTGACGACAAAGGTGGATGTGGCCCCCATCTATGACGGTGACGGCAACCTCACGGGCTACCAGACCACCACCACAAAGACCAGCACCACCGGGGCGGCGGTGTCCGAGACCGTCCTGCCCGACAGACCCGCCGAGGGCGAGGCCACCGACCCGGAGACCGGGGAGACCACGGCTGTCACGGTGGCGGAGCTGCGGGACGCAGACGGCGCCCTGACCGGCTATGAGGTCACGACCACCACCACCGACAAAGAAGGGAATGTCCGTACCGCTGTGGAGACCCTGCGCGGCATGAAGGACACCAGCACCCTCACCGAGGTCACGGATGTGACGGTGACGACCGTGACCTTCACGGAGACAATGGGCGGCGCTGTCACCACAACGACCAGGACCACCACGACAGAGACAAAGCGGATCGCCGCCAGTGACCGCACCGTCACCGCCGAGATGGGCGATGTCACGGCCGGCGAGAATGATGGCGTTCTGGAGACTACCGGCGTGAAGGCGGATGTGGCGGAGCCGGACGTGGGAAAGACCGACCAGAAAACCGACCTCCACCACCGGGCGGACAAGGACGGCGCGGAATTTGACCCAGAGGGCTACGACTTCCAGTGGCTGGGCAAGTACGGTCTGGAGAGCGCCATCCGTGTGGATGCCGTCAAGGTGGACGGGGACGGCACAGCCTCCCCCAGCGACCGCTGGCAGGCCCACCAGTTCGTGCTGGTGGACAAGGACGGGAACGAGCATTATGTGTACTGCGCCGACTTTGCTGTCAGCCCCCAGGCTGGCTTCCGCTATGACATGGAGAATGTGGAGGACGCCGGGTACTACGACAGCGAGGCGGCGGCGCACATCCGGGCCATCGCCCGGAACGGCTACTGGGGGACCAGCGAGGGGGCCGGGAGCCTGGACGCCGTGAAGAAGATGCTGGTGGACGCCTACAACAGCGGCGAGATCGACAAGGACGATTACCGGGGGCTGGCTACCGCCTGGGGCTTCGACACCTATCTCACGGACGGCATGGCGCTGGCGGCTACCCAGGCGGCGCTCTGGACCTTCGGCAACAGCGGCGACATGATGATCGACCGGGAGGACCCCTTCACCAGCTACTACCAGGCGGTAGGCGGGAAGAACTGGCGGGAGCTGGACGACCGGGAGTGGGCGCTGACAAAGGCGCTCTATGACTACCTGGTCTCCCAGACGGAGGCGCCCACCCACCAGAACACCCTCATCAACGAGAACAACTTCGCCGCTGACGCCAGCCTGACCGTGGGCCAGCGGGACGGGGACACCGGCAAGTATGAGGCCGACCTGACCTTCACCCTTGCCGTCATGCCGGATACAGAGAGCGACGACCTCCTGGTCCATGTGGTGGTGGGCGGCGAGGTCGTGGAGACGCGGCGGCTGGCCGGGGGCGACTCCGGGACCCAGTACGGCGTTATCCCCCGGAGCGGGGACGGCAGCTACACCCTGTCCGGGCTGAAGCTGGCGGAGGGCGTGAACATCGACCTCCGGCTCACCGGGACGCAGAACATCGGCGAGGGCGTGTACCTGTTCACCTCCGAGGTCAGCACCGAGCCGGTAGGCTACGACGGGGACGGGGAGCCGGTCTTTTCCTCCCAGACCTTCGTGGGCGTCGAGAGCGGCAGGCAGTCGGTGGACTTGTCCGTCTCCCTGAACTTCACCGTGAACGAGGCCGCCGCCGAAGTCGTGACGGACACGGCCAGCACCACCGAGCGGAAGGTGGACACCACCGAGACCTCCCGGACGGATACCACCACGACTATCGGGGGCTGGACGGAGACTGCCGTGACCGTCACCACCGTCCAGAAGAACGACCGGGAGTGGGAGGTCACATGGGAGAAGGACTACACCTATCCCGACCCGGAGCCGGACACCCCGGAACAGCCGGAGGAGCCGGAGACCCCTGAAACCCTGGAGGACCCCGAAGTGCCTGACACTCCCCCTGCGGAGCCTCCCGTGGAGGACATCCCGGAGGAGGATGTGCCGCTGGTGGAGATTCCCGATGAGGAAGTGCCTGCTGCGGACATTCCCGTGGCAGATGTCCCCCAGACCGGCGACGACTCCGGGCTGTGGTATCTCCTGCTGATGGCCTCCCTCGCTGGGCTGACGGTCATGGGCTGGCTGGAGATCAGGGACAGGAAAAAGACAACGGTTGACTGAGCATGGAGCGTGGGGCTGGCGCGTGGAGCCAGCCCTGCGCTTGTTTTAAGGAGGTGCGGCTTTGCGTATCGACCCACGGAGATTTTTTGAAGTCCTGTTCCTCATGCTGATGGCGATGTGCCTGTTCTTCATTTATCTGCGTAACATCGGGGACCGGCGGGCAGTCCAGCTTTACAGCGAGGCGGGGCGGCTGGCATATATGTCGGAGGCCGTGGAGCCGTCCCCCGCCCCGCCCGCCATGACTTCCCTTGTGGAGGATGCGCCCGGAGCGGAGGCAAAAGAGGACGCCCCCAGCGGCATGGACCTGTCCCCGCTGCAAGAGGTCAACGCCGATGTGGTAGGCTGGATCGCGATACCGGGCGTCCTCTCCTATCCGCTCCTTCAGGGCGGGGACAATGCCTACTATCTGACCCATGCGTGGAACGGCGAGGAGAACGCGGCGGGGGCGGTCTTTCTGGACTGCCGGACGGACGCTTGCCTTGGGGATTTCAACACCCTCATCTACGGACACAGGATGCGGAACGGGACCATGTTCGGCAGCTTGAAGCACTACAAGGACGCTGATTTCTGGCGGGAGAACCCCAGCGTCTACCTCGCCAATGAGGACGGCACACGGCGGTATGACATCTATGCCGCCTATGAGACCGGGCTGACGACGGCCACCTACCAGCGGGAATTTTCAGGGCCGGAGGAAAAACAGGACTTCATCCGCTGCGGGCTGGAGCGGTCTGTCATCGACACGGGCATCACGCCCACGGTGGAGGATACAGTCATCACCCTCTCCACCTGTTCCGGGAGCAGCCGTGATACCCGCTGGGTAGTCCAGGCGGTGGCAAGCTTTACAAATTAAAGGAGAAAGCACCTACTGACAAGGATAGTGTAGCACTAACTTCCATTTGCACCCCCCCGGAAGTGGAAGTAAACTTTACAATTATTTAAAGTCTTAAAAACTCTATAAAAACTACATGGCAACAGCAT
>CDZM01019854.1_pt1 | contig 24839 bp, 23 predicted proteins | sample 557601 | NCBI WGS metagenome assembly CDZM01 (sample SAMEA3182087, study PRJEB8094) | gut metagenome | biome: human; feature: gut; material: Stool; isolation source: human stools | place: Canada | collected 2013-02-05
GCTCTTAATTAACAACAGGTTACAGCAATGAAAATGTTCTTCACTATTGAGAATAACATGAATGGTGCATTGGTCATACCAAAATTGATGTTAATCAAGTTTTGTTGCTGAAAAGATAGGCGACTTTACCGGGCGAGATCAAAAAACAGAGCCTATTGTTTATTATTTGAGCGAATTTATGAGAGTGGTATAGCGTGAGGGGTGTATGGAGGACGTTTGATAGGCCTGATAAAATGCGCATCAGGTACCGGCAAGGTTACCTGATGCGACGAGGGCATTTACCCGAGGGTTTTGAACGCTTTAATACGCTGTAAATGCGGGGAGATATTCTTGAATTTGTGCGTCTGCTCTTCGTCCCAGACAATCTCGTAATAATGATGCAGCTCTTCAGATGTCCGCTGGCTGTTAAGCGCTTCATCATTACGCGACAAAATCACCAGGCAACGATCGCGATTCTTCTCACGGAAGTTGGTCACACACTTAGTGGCAATATCGGCATACTCTTCCGGGCGATCAATCTTGCCTTCCATGTTCTCATAAGGGAACAAATTAGGGTTGAAGATCACCTGGCGGATGTCGCAAAGAAAACCAATCCGTTCCGCCCAGTATCCGCCCAGACCAACGCCGCAAATCAGCGGACGCTCGTCGACGTTCAGCTGCAACATTTTGTCCACTTCTTTAAGCAGATGCTGCATATCATGTTTCGGATGCCGCGTACTGTAGCTTATCAAGCGTACATCCGGGTCAATAAACTGCAATTGTAAGACTTTCTCGTGGTTACCCGGACTGTTAGAGTCAAAACCGTGTAAATAGATAATCATCGCTTCCTCACATAAGCCAGGGTTAGTGACCTGCTTTCTCTTCCTGCCAGCGTTCATGTAACTGATTCAGACGGGCGCTGATCGCTTTCCAGCGAGCCGAGTCCATCAGTTCCTGTCGCGAAAATGAACCTTTATGATACAAACGTGTAACACGTTCTGCCTTGATCGGTGACAGATTATCTAACACGCTGACGGCCCCTTTACGATTATTGCAGACCAGGATCATATCGCAACCCGCGTCCAGTGATGCCTGCCCGCGTTCGGCATAACTGCCCATAATTGCGGCACCTTCCATCGATAAATCGTCAGAGAAAATCACGCCATCAAAACCCAGTTCCTGACGCAAAACGGTTTTCAGCCAGTAGGGAGAACCGCTCGCCGGACGCGGATCGACATCACTGTAGATCACATGCGCAGGCATAATGGCGTCGAGTTTATTCTCGCGGATTAAGGAACTGAAGACCGACATATCTTTAGCGCGAATCTCCGCTTGCGGACGTGGGTCACACGGTGTTTCTTTGTGTGAGTCTGCCGTTACTGCACCGTGTCCTGGGAAGTGTTTCCCGGTAGTTTTCATTCCGGCTTCATGCATACCATCAATAAACCGGCTGGCAATTGCCAGGGCTTTTTCGGGATCGGCATGATAAGAACGCTCGCCAATCGCCGCGCTGATATGCCCGACGTCCAGCACTGGCGCAAAGCTGATATCAATATCCATAGCAATCATTTCGCTGGCCATCAACCAACCTGCCTCTTGCGCCAGTTTTCCGCCTTCTTCCATTCCCAACAGCGCAGCGAATGATTGTGCCGCTGGCAAGCGGGTAAAACCTTCACGAAAACGCTGCACGCGTCCACCTTCCTGATCTACCGCCACCACCAGATGATTGCGCGAAGCTGCGCGGATCTGTCGCACCAGTTCACGTAACTGGGCAGGATCATGATAGTTACGCGTAAAGAGAATCAGCCCTCCCACCAGCGGATGCGCCAGTATTTCACGCTCTTCCGCGTCCAGTTCGTAACCTTCGACATCCAACATTACTGGACCCACACTGCTCTCCTTATTGTTTTATTAATAGCTGCCGCCAGGTGTCATCGGCCAGCCTGATAAATTGTTGATCGCCGGTTTGTCCCCAGCGGTACTCAAACCACCCTGCTTTGAGCATCAGCAGCCAGGGAAACCATCGCCTGACCTGACGCCATAATTGCGCCGGGTAAATCTTCGCGCGAGTGGCATAGTCATTGACCAATTGCCGGTGCTGGTCAGTATTTTCCACCCACACCGCCGCCAGTTCCAGCGCGATATCACCATCTCCGGCATACTCCCAGTCGATGAGTTTTAACCCTGACGCGCTATGCACTAAATTTCCGGCGTGGACATCCATATGCAATGGACTTAAGCGTAAAGGCCGTGGTTCCCGCGCTTTGCGCAGACGTTTTAACCTTCGCAGCCAACCCACTGTCCGCCGCGCCGGATCGCTTTGCTGCCAGTACAGTTCCAGTAACGGCAACAGCGTTATTCGCCAGCCAAAACGCGGTTGTTGATGTAGATAATACAGCAAGCCTGCCAGTTCGTTGGTATCCGGCAAATACGTTTTTACCTCGCCGGGCAGATAGTCGACCACCATCCAGTCACGGAGATATAAATGCGGCTTCGGTGCAATGCATGCGGGTAGTTGTGATAAAGCCCGATACTGGCGCAAGAACGCGAACCGCGGCGCATCAGGATCGTGCGGCTGACGCACAACAAAACGCTGGCCCTGATGTTCAATGAGAAAACTCCCGCCACTAAGCCCACTATTAAACGTCGTGACGGGATGAAACTGCGGGAAAAAGCGCGACAGCAATTCGTCGCGCGTGATGGGATTATTGCTGCGAAACGGCACCTTTACCTGACCAGATAATTTCGCCCGTCTGCACCAGCATCAGCTGCATTTGTAGGGTCGGAGCGTTAACGTTGCCAGAGGCGCTGGAGTACAGCACGTAATGAGCGCCGACATTGCGGGCAATGCCTATGGCTTTACTACGGGTGCCTAAACTGTCCTGCGGCGACAAACCTAACTGTTGCTTTGCCATCGACAGCTGCTGGGCGGAAACCAGGGTAAATTTACCGTTATTAGCCAGCGCATTTCGCAGCGTTTCGGTCGCTTCTGCGGCATTCAGCGAACCGTTAGTACGGTTGTTAACGCTATCAACCAGCAGGACGCTACCCGCAGTCACGCCGTCAGCCCCAAGCATCTTACTGACCATCGGCTGCATTGCGCCATTCCAGTCATAATGGCGAATATGCGGCGCAGGCGGCGCCGTTTGATCTTCGTGCTCAATTGGGCCTGGCTGCTGCGGTATCGTCGGCACCGATGGCACTGTGGGGACAGGCTGTTGCGGCTCGGCTGGTTGTTCCGGCGCTGGTTTCACTTCTTCTACCGGCGCAGGTTCACGTTGCCCCACACACCCGGCGAGAAACATCGCCAGCGCGGTAATCAAGGCGTAGCGACTCATTTTTGTCATCAAGATTCACCCCTTACAAATATAGATAAAGTCTGACTTTGTGCGCCCCCAGAAAATTGGCGCTGCCGTACAGCGTTACCGCCGAATGCGCGGGAATGGTAACGCTGCGTGGCCTTTCCAGAGGATGCATCTCCAGCCCTCTGGCGTCATACCAGTAAAAACGATAATGAACGGTAACGGGTTCTTGCCTTTCGTTATAAAGCGTTGAGGATGCTGAAGGTTGAATATCAGACGCCGAAAGGACGGGCTTTTCTGCACTGATGCCCGCAGCCAATAAAGATGACTCCATCACCAGCGATTGCTCATCATTCACCGGAATTTCCGGATGTGAACGACAGCCCACCAGCACTAACAACGCCAGAGACACCAGCCCAAAGCATCCTTTTCTCATCGTTACAGACCTTTATGCGCCAGCATTGGTCCCAGCGGACGGCCACCCAACAAGTGCATATGGATGTGGTAAACCTCTTGTCCGCCGTGGCGGTTGGTGTTCATGATCAGACGATAGCCATCTTCGGCAATACCTTCTTGCTCAGCAATTTTTGCCGCTACGGTGATCATGCGTCCCAGCGCCTGCTCATGCTCAGCAGACACGTCGTTCACAGTTGGAATGAGGATATTTGGAATGATCAGAATATGCGTTGGCGCTTGCGGCGAAATATCGCGAAACGCCGTTACCAGATCATCCTGGTAGACGATATCGGAGGGGATCTCACGACGAATAATTTTGCTGAATATAGTTTCTTCTGCCACGACATTTTCCTTTTTCAAATAGCCATGCGTTGCGCCATGCTACGCCGCGCCACACTGCGAGTATAGAGTATGGTCGAGTTAAACCTGCTCTTTCAACCTTAACTCACGATTTCTTAAGCAAAAAATCGTTTTGCTGCCGTATATATCGCCATTAATCCCATTTCTGCCTGCGAATGCGCTGAAAAGACATTCTCTGTTTGGTTTACACGATAAATATGAATGCGTATATTTCTCATTTGCATTTACATGCAAAATTATTCGCACACTAAATATAACCGCTCATCACCCTCCTCCGGCATGAGCCTGACGACAACATAAACCAAGAGATTTCAGATGCTTTCAACACAATTTAACAGGGATAATCAATATCAAGCCATCACCAAACCGTCACTGCTTGCCACCTGCATAGCACTGGCACTCTTACCTTCCGCCGCTTTTGCTGCACCAGCCACTGAAGAAACGGTGATTGTTGAGGGTTCAGCCACTACTCCAGTTGATGACGAAAATGATTACAGCGTAACGTCTACCTCTGCGGGTACCAAAATGCAGATGACTCAACGTGATATTCCTCAGTCGGTCACTATTGTTAGTCAGCAGCGGATGGAAGATCAGCAGTTACAAACGCTGGGCGAAGTGATGGAAAACACGCTGGGGATCAGCAAAAGTCAGGCGGATTCCGATCGTGCTCTTTATTATTCCCGCGGATTCCAGATCGATAACTATATGGTTGATGGTATCCCCACCTATTTTGAATCGCGCTGGAATCTGGGCGACGCACTTTCTGATATGGCACTGTTTGAACGCGTAGAAGTAGTGCGTGGCGCGACAGGACTCATGACCGGGACGGGTAATCCATCTGCGGCAATTAATATGGTTCGAAAACACGCGACCAGTCGTGAATTTAAAGGCGATGTCTCGGCGGAATACGGTAGCTGGAACAAAGAACGGTATGTGGCGGATTTACAAAGCCCACTCACCGAAGATGGTAAAATCCGCGCGCGAATTGTCGGCGGCTACCAGAATAACGACTCATGGCTGGACCGCTACAACAGTGAAAAGACCTTCTTCTCCGGCATTGTCGATGCTGATTTAGGCGATCTTACGACGCTTTCAGCCGGTTACGAATATCAGCGCATTGATGTTAATAGCCCAACCTGGGGCGGTTTACCGCGCTGGAATACTGATGGCAGCAGCAACAGTTACGATCGCGCACGCAGTACCGCACCTGACTGGGCGTATAACGATAAAGAGATCAACAAGGTCTTTATGACCCTCAAGCAGCGGTTTGCTGATACCTGGCAAGCGACACTGAATGCCACCCACTCCGAAGTCGAATTTGACAGTAAAATGATGTATGTCGATGCCTATGTAAATAAAGCGGATGGTATGCTGGTTGGGCCATACAGTAATTATGGACCTGGCTTTGATTATGTCGGCGGCACCGGTTGGAACAGCGGCAAACGTAAAGTTGATGCGCTGGATTTGTTCGCTGACGGTAGTTATGAATTGTTTGGTCGTCAGCACAATCTAATGTTTGGTGGCAGTTACAGCAAACAAAACAATCGTTACTTCAGTTCATGGGCCAACATCTTCCCGGATGAAATTGGCAGTTTCTACAACTTTAATGGCAATTTCCCACAAACCGACTGGTCACCACAGAGTCTGGCGCAGGACGATACCACACATATGAAATCGTTATATGCTGCCACTCGAGTCACCCTTGCCGATCCGCTGCATCTGATCCTCGGCGCACGTTATACCAACTGGCGGGTTGATACGCTGACTTACAGCATGGAGAAAAACCACACCACGCCTTATGCTGGTTTGGTATTTGACATCAATGACAACTGGTCGACCTACGCCAGCTATACCTCTATTTTCCAGCCGCAAAATGATCGTGACAGTTCAGGCAAATATCTGGCTCCAATCACCGGTAACAACTACGAGCTGGGTCTGAAATCGGACTGGATGAATAGCCGTCTGACCACCACGTTAGCCATCTTCCGTATTGAGCAGGATAATGTCGCTCAGTCCACCGGTACACCTATCCCCGGCAGCAACGGCGAAACCGCCTATAAAGCGGTGGATGGGACAGTCAGTAAAGGTGTGGAATTTGAACTCAACGGCGCAATTACCGACAACTGGCAGCTGACGTTTGGCGCAACGCGCTATATTGCAGAAGATAACGAAGGAAACGCCGTTAATCCTAATCTGCCACGCACCACGGTTAAAATGTTCACCAGCTATCGGTTGCCTGTCATGCCAGAGTTGACGGTCGGCGGTGGTGTTAACTGGCAAAATCGCGTGTATACCGACACCGTGACACCGTATGGCACCTTCCGCGCCGAGCAAGGTAGCTACGCGCTGGTGGATCTCTTCACCCGCTACCAGGTGACGAAAAACTTCTCGTTACAGGGGAACGTCAATAACCTGTTCGACAAAACCTATGATACCAACGTGGAAGGTTCTATCGTCTACGGCGCACCGCGTAATTTCAGCATTACCGGCACGTATCAATTCTGAATAACACCTGTAAAAAAGGCAGCCATCTGGCTGCCTTAGTCTCCCCAACGTCTTACGGATTAGTGGTTACGGATGTACTCATCCATCTCGGTTTTCAGGTTATCGGATTTAGTACCGAAAATCGCCTGAACACCAGAACCAGCAACCACTACGCCCGCTGCGCCCAGTTTCTTCAGGCCAGCCTGATCCACTTTAGACACATCAGCAACGCTGACGCGCAGACGGGTAATACATGCGTCGAGGTTAGTGATGTTTTCTTTACCACCAAACGCAGCAACCAGAGCCGGTGCCATTTCGCTGGTACCTGTCGCTTTTGCATCTTCAGTCGCATCTTCACGACCCGGCGTTTTCAGATCCAGTGCTTTAATCAGCACGCGGAAGATGGTGTAGTAAACAATCGCATAACCGATACCGACGATCGGGAACAGCCACAGTTTGCTGCTGTTACCAGACAGAACGATGAAGTCGATCAGACCGTGCGAGAACGACGTACCGTCACGCATCCCCAGAAGAATACAGATTGGGAATGCCAGACCTGCCAGAATCGCGTGGATGATGTACAGGATCGGCGCAACGAACATGAAGGAGAACTCGATCGGCTCGGTGATACCGGTCAGGAACGAGGTCAGCGCCGCGGAGATCATGATACCGCCCACTTTCGCGCGGTTTTCTGGTTTAGCAGAGTGCCAGATAGCAATTGCGGCAGCTGGCAGACCGTACATTTTGAACAGGAAGCCGCCAGACAGTTTACCCGCAGTCGGGTCACCCGCCATATAACGCGGAATGTCGCCGTGGAAAACCTGACCTGCTGCGTTGGTGTATTCACCAATTTGCATCTGGAAAGGTACGTTCCAGATGTGGTGCAGACCAAACGGTACCAGGCAACGTTCGATGAAACCGTAAATGCCAAACGCAACTACCGGGTTCTGGTAAGCAGCCCACTGAGAGAAGGTCTGGATTGCAGAACCAATCGGCGGCCAAATGAAGGACAGCACAACGCCAGTAAAGATGGCAGCCAGGCCAGAAATGATCGGCACAAAGCGTTTACCGGCAAAGAAGCCAAGATACTCAGGCAGCTTAATACGGTAGAAACGGTTAAACATATACGCTGCAATCGCACCGGAGATAATCCCTCCGAGTACGCCAGTATCCGCCAGGTGTTTAGAGGCGATTTCTTCAGCAGGTAAATGCAGTACCAGTGGCGCAACCACGGCCATGGTTTTAACCATGATGCCATAGGCAACAACTGCAGCCAGCGCGGATACGCCATCGTTATTGGTAAAGCCGAGGGCGACACCGATCGCAAAAATCAGTGGCATGTTTGCAAAGACGGAACCGCCTGCTTCTGCCATAACATGCGATACAACGGCGGGCAGCCAGCTGAAATTCGCGGAACCGACGCCCAGCAGAATACCTGCGATAGGCAGTACGGATACCGGCAGCATCAGCGATTTACCGACCTTTTGCAGGTTAGCAAATGCATTCTTAAACATAATTGAGAGTGCTCCTGAGTATGGGTGCTTTTTTTACGTTTTCACGCGTGGCAAGGGGGGAGAGCCTCGCCGTGTACAGGGCATCTAAGCGCCCTTTATTTATTACACAGAGTAAAATAATTCAGTGCCGATTTGTTTGACGGCTATCACGTTTCAACTTCAGATCATTGGAGAAGTTGCACATTTTGACAAAACATATGTCACAATATTTCAAACGAGGTTATTCACCGCCCAATTTTCGGCGGTGAACTTTACTCGTTTTAGCCATTAATTACGAGCTTTAAAAAAACTCATTCAACGGATGGATTGAAGGCGGGAAGCGTCGATGTGAAACAGACGGGCGAAGTTATCGGTGGTTACCTGCGCCAGTTCTTCAACGGCAACACCTTTCAACACAGCCATGTATTCTGCAACGTCACGAACCATCGCAGGTTGATTCTCTTTTCCTCGATGCGGAACCGGTGCAAGGTAAGGTGAGTCAGTTTCTACCAGTAACCGATCCAGGGGGACATAACGCGCGGCATCGCGCAGTTGCTCCGCATTACGGAAGGTCACAATGCCGGAAAAGGAGATGTAAAATCCGAGATCCAGTAATTTCCCCGCCGTTTCTCTGTCCTCTGTAAAACAGTGTAGTACGCCACCGCAATCCGTCACTTTTTCTTCGCGCAGAATTGCCAGCGTATCGGCGCGGGCGTCACGGGTGTGGACGATAACCGGCTTGTTCAGTTCACGACCAATCTGGATATGATGGATGAAGGACTCTTGCTGCCGTACTTTAGTTTCCGGCGTGTAATAATAATCCAACCCTGTTTCACCCAGCGCAACAACGCCCTCTTCTGCCGCCAGACGGCGTAAATCTTCTACATCGTAGGGATCATTCTGGTTGAGTGGATGCACGCCGCAAGAAAATACGACGTTGTCACGTTCGCCTACCAGATCCCGCATGTGTAAATAACCCGGTAATGTTGTGGCGACTGCCAGACAAAATTTCACATCGCGTGCGGCGGCTTTCGCCAGAACGTCATCCACGTCCTTATGCAAAGATTCATAATCCAGACCATCGAGATGGCAGTGTGAGTCGACTAAAAACATGATGTCTCTCTTAAAGATGAGGAACCGGTAGCACAACGCCCGGTTGCAGGTAATGCTCAATACGCAGTAAAAGATCGGTGATGAGAAGCTCGCGGTTAATACCTGTGACAGACATTAACTGTTCACGAATGTGGCAAACATCCCCCAGTATAGCCTGCAGGCGCGAGGGAGAAAGATGATTTGCCAGTTCGACGACCAGGCCCGACACATCAACATTGGTAACCTGCGCAGCGCCATGATGGCGTTTTAGCGCATCCATCAGCAACGTTGCCAGCCAGTGTAAACGCGCTGGAGCTTGTTCATGATTAAGGGCCGCTAGCAGCGAATACCAGTCGCCCGATTGCACGCTATATGCCAGCGCCTGGCACAATGTTTCACGAGCCTGCCAGTTATCTCCCTGAAACAGCGCCAGTGCCGCACCAGGCGAACCGGCGCTTAAGCGCAATGCGGCAAGTAATGCATCCTGTGACATTGTCACTTCGCGTGAAAGCCAGGTCACGGCGTACTGTTCCGGCGGCGGCGCAAGGTAATGTAACCGACAACGACTACGTAATGTTGCCAGTAAACGTTCAGGCTCGCGGGTAGCAAGGAAAAACCACGTTTCTGCTGGTGGCTCTTCAAGCGTTTTCAGCAATGCGTTAGCCGCGGCGTCGGTCAGTAAGGCAGCATCGGTTACCCAGACAACTTTCGCACCACCTAAGCGTGCGTGCTCATTTAACTTTTCGGTGACTTCACGTACCGCATCAATGCCCAGCGCATTTTTCCCTTTTTCGGGAGCCAGGGTGTAATAATCGGGATGCGTGCCAGCCTGCATCAACTGACATCCACGACAGTGACCGCAACTTTTGTGGCCCTGCGGTTGTTGGCAGAGTAAATAACGGCTCAGGGCGTAGATTAAAGCATCCTCGCCCATACCCGGTAACGCCTGAATGAGTAGCGCATGGTGACCTCTTCCGGCCTGATAGCTGGCTACCAGTTTTTCGAAATCAGGTCGTAACCATGGATACCATCTCATGCGTCCAACTCCTTCACCCAATTGATCACGGTAGTGCGGATTGCATCCATCACGGACTCCAGCGGCTGGGTGGCATCAATGGTATGAATGCTTTTATCTTGTGCTGCCAGTTCCAGATAGCGGGCGCGGGTGCGATTAAAGAAATCGAAAGACTCTTGCTCAATACGATCCAGCTCGCCGCGCGCACGCGCGCGTTTTAAGCCAACTTCCGGGGTAACATCGAGATAGAGCGTTAAGTCGGGGCGAAAATCCCCGAGAACAGCATCACGCAATGTTGCCAGCATATGTTGGTCAATACCACGTCCGCCGCCCTGATACGCCTGAGTGGAGAGATCGTGGCGATCGCCAATCACCCAGGTGCCGTTAGCCAGCGCAGGTTTGATGACCGTTTCTACCAGTTGAACGCGCGCGGCATAAAACATCAGAACTTCGGCTTTATCGGTAATGACTTCATCGCCTACCGATTTGATATCCAGCACCAGGCTTCTTAACTTTTCGGCAAGTTGCGTACCGCCAGGTTCCCGAGTGAAAACCATGTCGCGGATACCCAGTTGCTCGAGCGTCTCAACCACCACGTTACGCGCGGTAGTTTTGCCTGCGCCTTCCAGCCCCTCAATGACGATATACTTACTGCGCATTTTTTTCCTTAAGCACTTTCAGATAATCCTGCACAGACTTGTTATGACTGGCAAGATTGGTATTAAACGTGTGACCACCTTTACCATCGGCCACAAAATAGAGATACGGCGTTTTTGCCGGATGCGCAGCAGCCTTCAGCGAATCCGCCCCCGGCGTCGCTATCGCACCTGGCGGCAAACCGGTAATGGTATAGGTGTTATACGCTGTCGGCGTTTCCAGGTCTGCACGAGAAAGTTTGCCATTATAACGCTCTCCCATCCCGTAAATCACGGTCGGGTCGGTCTGCAGGCGCATACCAATGCGTAAACGGTTGATAAATACCGAGGCAACCTGATCGCGTTCACTGGCAACGGCGGTTTCTTTTTCGATAATTGATGCCATCGTCACCAGCTGGTTCTTATCTTTATAAGGCAGACCGTCCGCACGCCCTTCCCAGGCGCTATCGACCGCTTTCACCATTTTCTTGTGCGCTCGCTTGAGTAACGCGACATCGGTGGTATTGGCGGTATACATCCAGGTGTCTGGCCAGAACCAACCTTCAATCCACTCCGGGTTTTCCAGTTCAAGTGCCTGCGCTACGGTGGAGTACTTATCGTCGCTCAGCGTATGCTTGATATACGGGGCCTCACGCAATTGCTTGAGGTAATCGCTCAGACGCATCCCTTCTACCAGTCGCAGAGGGAACTGTGCTTCTTTACCGCTTTCCAGCAATTTCAGCATCTCGCGCACGGTCATCTGCGGTGTAAAGCGGTAAGTCCCGGCTTTAAAGTGAGAAAGATCCGGTTCGAGACGCAGCAGCCATTGGAAAACCCGTGGGCGATTGATGATCTTATCGGCATAAAGCTGTTCACCGAGCGCCAGACGTCCGGTCCCAGCCTTCAGGGTAAATATCGTCTCTTCTTTGATAAGCAATTTGCTGTCGGCAAGATGGCGAACCTTCCAGACGCCCACACCAGCGGCGATACCCAGTACCACCAGTAATAACAAGATAATCAATAACACTTTTTTCATGACTAATTCGGGCGCTCACAAAGTGGGGCTAAATATTCATATAACGTTGCTGACGAAAAGGAGACATCGCCACAGGCACGTACGGGCATCACTGGCATTAACGCATTACAAATAACCATCTCATCTGCCTGCAACGCCTCCTCCAGCGAGGCTTGCACTTCGACAAGCTGATAAGAGGATTGTGCCAGCAAACGGATACAGAATTGTCGCATAATGCCGTTAACACCTGCCTGATCCAGTCGCGGCGTATAAACTACGTTGCCCTTCCGCCAGAACAAATTAGCCGCACAGCATTCCGTAACCCACCCTTCGCTGTCAAGGACCAGCGCCTCATCAGCGTTTGTCTGCTCAAGATGAGAGCGGATCAATACTTGCTCAAGCCGATTAAGATGTTTAATACCTGCAAGATGAGGATTGCGCCCCAGCCGCACCGGGCTTAGCGCCAACGTCATCCCTTCGTTACGCAAACGGTCGTAATGTGCGGGATAAACCGTAACGGAGAGAATCCGCGTTGCCGGTCCGCTGTTCAATGTGCTGTACCCTCGCCCGCCACTACCGCGACTGATCACGACTTTCAGTACACCATTTTGCTGTTCTGCTGCCAGCGTTTTCATCTCTTGTTCAAGCTGAGGCCAGAAGTCACAGGAAATCATCAACCGCTGACAAGCATCCTGTAGTCGCTGGATATGCGCCGATAACAAACTGACTTTACCGTCGATAACTCTGGCGGTGGTAAAACAACCATCACCAAACTGCGTTGCCCGATCGCTTACTGCCAGCGATTCCTGCTTATGACCGTTAATTAAGAACATACCGGCTCCTTATCAGAGAATTGTTAGTGTGGCAGCATGTTCACTACGGAACAAGTCGGAATAAAAGCTAAGAAAAAAGGCCCGCAAGCGGACCTTTTATAAGGGTGGAAAATGACAACTTAGATCTTTTTAAAGATCAAAGAACCATTAGTGCCACCGAAGCCGAAGGAGTTACACAGCGTGTATTCCATTCCGCTGACCTGACGCGCTTCGTGCGGTACGAAATCCAGATCGCAACCTTCATCCGGGTTATCCAGGTTAATGGTTGGCGGAACAGCCTGATCGCGCAGCGCCAGGATGGAGTAGATAGATTCTACTGCACCCGCCGCACCTAACAGGTGACCGGTCATAGATTTCGTGGAGCTTACCAACACACGGCTTGCAGCTTCACCGAAGATGGTTTTCACCGCCTGCGCTTCAGCTTTATCGCCAGCCGGAGTAGAAGTACCGTGTGCGTTAACGTAGCCAATCTGACTCGCTTCAATGCCTGCATCACGCAAAGCATTTGCCATTGCCAGAGCTGCGCCTGCGCCATTTTCTGGCGGTGACGTCATATGATAAGCATCGCTGCTCATACCAAAGCCGACGAGTTCAGCGTAAATTTTCGCACCGCGTTTTTTCGCGTGTTCGTACTCTTCAAGTACCAGCATACCGGCACCATCGCCCAGTACGAAACCATCACGCTCTTTATCCCACGGGCGGCTCGCCGCTTGCGGGTTATCATTGCGGGTAGATAATGCACGTGCCGCGCCAAAACCACCAACGCCCAGCGGCGTACTGGCTTTCTCTGCGCCACCTGCAACCATCACGTCAGCATCGCCATACGCGATAATACGCGCAGCATGGCCAATGTTGTGCACGCCGGAAGTACAGGCGGTCGCGATAGAGATGCTTGGGCCACGCAGGCCATACATGATAGTCAGATGACCTGCCACCATGTTCACAATCGTTGACGGAACGAAGAATGGGCTGATCTTACGTGGACCACCGTTCATCAGAGATGTGTGGTTTTCTTCGATCAGTCCGAGGCCGCCAATCCCGGAGCCAATTGCGGCACCAATGCGGGTTGCGTTCTCTTCCGTTATTTCAAGGCCAGAATCCTGCATGGCCTGAACGCCAGCGACAATTCCATATTGAATGAAGGCATCCATCTTGCGCTGTTCTTTGCGCGAGATAATGTCCTCACAGTTAAAATCCTTTACTAAGCCAGCAAATTTCGTTGCATAGGCGCTAGTATCGAAATGGTCGATTAGGCTGATGCCACTCTGACCGGCAAGCAGAGCTTTCCAGGTAGACTCTACGGTATTGCCGACAGGAGACAACATGCCCAGTCCGGTCACAACTACACGACGCTTAGACACGTTTGTCCTCCAGGGAGGGAAAAAATGATTCTAGTGGGACAAAAAGATAAAACTCAGGCGGTCGAACGACCGCCTGGAGATGTTCACTTACGCCTGGTGGCCGTTGATGTAATCAATGGCAGCCTGAACGGTGGTGATTTTCTCAGCTTCTTCGTCCGGAATCTCAGTATCAAACTCTTCTTCCAGAGCCATTACCAGCTCAACGGTGTCAAGAGAATCCGCGCCCAGGTCTTCAACGAAAGAAGCATTGTTGGTAACTTCTTCCTGCTTAACGCCCAGCTGTTCGCCGATAATTTTCTTAACGCGTTCTTCGATAGTGCTCATACTCTTAAATTTCCTATCAAAACTCGCTTTCGCGATGGTTTTCGTAGTGTATAAAATGTTGAAAAATTTGCAACTAAATCCCGGCAGGTCTTACCACGATTTTACGTTATTTTGAGGCCTTACCCCCCAATAACGCAAATCATTTTGCACTAATTATTACTCATAACCACGCAGACTGCGCGCAACATGAGCATTTTGTGCAAATCGCGGTCAGACCATGTACATCCCGCCGTTCACATGCAAAGTTTCACCCGTGATGTAAGCTGCTTCGTCGGATGCCAGGAATGCAACCGCGTTGGCGATTTCCTGTGCGCCGCCGAGGCGACCCGCAGGAACCTGCGCCAGGATACCCGCACGCTGGTCATCGCTCAGCGCACGTGTCATGTCCGTTTCAATAAAGCCCGGAGCAACAACGTTTACAGTAATACCGCGTGACGCAACTTCGCGCGCCAGTGATTTACTGAAGCCGATCAAGCCCGCTTTCGCCGCAGCGTAGTTGGCCTGACCGCCATTTCCCATGGTACCAACCACAGAACCGATAGTGATAATACGACCATGACGCTTTTTCATCATAGCGCGCATTACCGCTTTTGACAGACGGAAAACAGATGAAAGGTTGGTTTCGATAATATCGTTCCACTCTTCATCTTTCATTCGCATTAACAGGTTATCACGAGTGATACCGGCATTATTGACCAGGATATCCACTTCACCAAATTCTGCGCGAATTTTTTCCAGAACAGATTCGATAGATGCCGGGTCGGTCACATTCAACATCAGACCTTTGCCGTTGGCACCTAAATAATCACTGATCGCCTGAGCGCCATTTTCACTGGTCGCAGTGCCAATAACTTTCGCGCCACGGGCTGCGAGCGTTTCAGCAATTGCGCGGCCAATTCCGCGGCTTGCACCGGTTACCAGTGCGATTTTTCCTTCAAAACTCATGATTTTCCTCTTTTAAAGCTCGAGCGCCGCTGCCATCGCTGAAGGTTCGTTCAGCGCCGAGGCGGTCAGGGTGTCGACAATGCGTTTCGTCAGGCCAGTAAGCACTTTGCCCGGGCCGACTTCATAGAGATGTTCTACGCCTTGCGCTGCCATGTATTCAACAGACTTCGTCCACTGAACCGGGTTATACAACTGACGTACCAGTGCGTCACGGATGGCATCACCATTGGTTTCGCATTTCACATCAACGTTATTCACAACAGGAACTGTTGGTGCGTTAAAGGTGATTTTCGCTAATTCTACTGCCAGTTTGTCGGCTGCTGGTTTCATCAGCGCACAGTGAGACGGTACGCTCACTGGTAACGGCAGAGCGCGTTTTGCGCCCGCAGCTTTACAGGCAGCGCCAGCACGCTCAACTGCTTCTTTATGACCGGCAATAACCACCTGTCCCGGAGAGTTAAAGTTTACCGGAGAAACGACCTGACCTTCTGCAGCTTCTTCACACGCTTTCGCAATAGACGCATCATCCAGACCGATGATTGCCGCCATAGCGCCCGTGCCTTCCGGTACGGCTTCTTGCATGAACTTGCCGCGCATCTCAACCAGACGCACCGCATCAGCGAAATCAATCACACCAGCGCAAACCAGCGCGGAGTATTCCCCCAGGCTGTGACCAGCCATCATTGCCGGTGCTTTACCGCCCTGCTGCTGCCATACGCGATACAGCGCAACAGATGCAGTCAACAGCGCTGGCTGGGTTTGCCAGGTTTTATTCAGTTCTTCAGCCGGCCCCTGCTGGGTCAGCGCCCACAGGTCGTAGCCCAGCGCCGCAGAAGCTTCAGCAAACGTTTCTTCGACAATTGGATAGCTCGCCGCCATATCAGCCAGCATTCCAACGGTTTGAGAACCCTGTCCAGGGAACACAAATGCAAATTGCGTCATGTTTTAATCCTTATCCTAGAAACGAACCAGCGCGGAGCCCCAGGTGAATCCACCGCCAAAGGCTTCAAGCAGAACCAACTGCCCCGGCTTAATGCGCCCGTCGCGTACAGCTTCATCCAGAGCGCACGGGACAGAGGCCGCAGAGGTATTACCGTGGCGATCCAGCGTCACCACGACATTGTCCATCGACATGCCGAGTTTTTTCGCCGTTGCACTGATAATACGCAGGTTAGCCTGATGCGGAACCAGCCAGTCCAGTTGAGAACGGTCAAGATTATTCGCCGCCAGCGTCTCATCAACGATGTGCGCCAGTTCCGTTACCGCAACCTTGAAGACTTCGTTGCCCGCCATCGTCAGATGAATTGAATTCTCTGGATTTACGCGGTCGGCGTTTGGCAGCGTCAGCAATTCACCATAACTACCGTCGGCATGCAGATGGGTGGAAATGATTCCCGGCTCTTCAGAGGCAGCCAGCACCGCAGCGCCCGCGCCATCGCCAAAAATAATAATAGTCCCACGATCTGTTGGATCGCAGGTGCGCGCCAGTACATCGGAACCGACGACCAGAGCATACTTCACCGCCCCAGATTTCACGTATTGATCGGCTACGCTTAATGCATAGGTGAAACCTGCGCAGGCTGCTGCAACGTCAAATGCCGGGCAACCTTTAATGCCCAGCATGCTTTGAATCTGACAAGCTGCGCTCGGGAAAGCGTGCGTAGCAGAAGTCGTTGCCACAACGATCAGGCCAATCTGGTCTTTCTCAATGCCCGCCATCTCAATTGCGCGTGTCGCCGCTTCAAAGCCCATGGTTGAAACGGTTTCGTTTGGCGCGGCAATGTGGCGTTCGCGGATACCGGTACGAGTGACAATCCACTCGTCAGAGGTGTCCACCATTTTTTCCAAATCGGCGTTTGTCCGCACTTGTTCGGGCAGATAGCTGCCAGTACCAATAATCTTCGTATACATGTACGCTCAGTCACTTTTCGGTTATATACCGTCACTTGCAAACTGCGAGTTCGCTGGCAGCGTCCTGCTACCGCAGAGTTCCGCTTTTGCCACCGTCCAGCAGCTCAAAACCAGCTGGGTATACAGATTCCAGGCGAGCGGCAATTCGCTGAGGAACTTGTCGCTGCACCGCCTGCACTGCCTGTTCAATCGCGACCGCAAAAGCTCGCTGATTGGCTGCACCATGACTTTTTATCACCGTGCCGCGCAATCCTAACAGACAGGCGCCGTTATACTGGTCGGGGTTGAGGTGACTGAATCGCCTCGTCAGGCTCTTTTGTAGCCAACGCTTTAATAACAGTAGCCACCACGACCGTTTTTTCCCTTCACCCTGAGATTTCAGCAGAGAAAGGAACATCCTGACAACACCTTCCATCGTCTTTAATGTGACATTTCCTGTAAAGCCATCACAAACCAGCACATCTGTCTTGCCAGTTAACAACTCATTGGCTTCAAGATAGCCGATATAATTGATAGAAGGGATTGTTTTAAGCACCGCTGAGGCATCCCGAATACTGTCGAGACCCTTTACTTCTTCTTCACCAATATTGAGCAACGCCACGCGAGGATTGGGAATTTCCACCACCTCTTCAGCCAGAACTGAGCCCATAATGGCAAATTGCACCAACATTGTGCTGTCACAATCGACGTTGGCCCCTAAATCGAGGACCACCGTTTTGCCCTTTTGCTGATGCGGTAATACCGTCACCAGCGCCGGACGCTCAATCCCCTCCAGGGGCTTGAGTAATAATTTTGCCAGCCCCATCAGCGCCCCGGTATTACCGGCACTAACACAGGCTTGCGCTCGACCTTCTTTCACCAGCTCCAGGGCCACGCGCATTGAACTCCCACGACTGGCGCGGATAGCTTGCGAAGGCCGGGCATCACTGGCGATAACTGACTGCGCAGGAATAATCTGCAGACGCGAACGTTGTTCAAAGTCAGCTTTAGCAAGTAATGGCGTGATGGCGTCGGGATTGCCGACTAAAAGAAGAGTGAGTTGCGAATTAGAATTCAGTGCCTGCAATGCTGCAGGCACTGTCACGGAAGGGCCAAAATCCCCTCCCATGACATCTAACGCCAGGGTTAGACGTGTCAAGGTATCGTCGCCGCCCGGTTTGGTCTTTCCCCAGTTGCCTGGGGAAAATCCTCACTAAGCTTCATCACGCAGACGCGTGATTACTTAGCGATGACCTTGCGGCCGCGGTAGTAACCGTCGGCAGTGATGTGGTGACGCAGGTGTTTTTCACCAGAAGTTTTGTCTACAGACAGGCTGGTGACTGCGGTCAGCGCGTCATGGGAACGACGCATGCCACGTTTGGAACGGGTTGGTTTATTCTGTTGTACGGCCATGGACCTTACTCCTCAATTACGGTTTATCCCCGATCCAACGGGGAGCACCAATTACTTACGCTTTAAGCTGGCTAATACGGCAAATGGGTTTGGCTTTTGCGCTTCTTCAGGCAGTTCACCAAAGACCATGTCCGCTTCGGACACTTCACAGTGTTCAGAATCATGCACCGGAACTACCGGCAAGGCGAGGATGATTTCATCTTCAACCATTGCAAGCAGATCGATTTCACCGAATTCGTTAACCTCAATCGGTTCATACGCTTCCGGCAGTGCTTCAGCCTGTTCGTCTGAACGCACAGGACTAAAACAATACGTTGTGTAGACCTGATGAGTAAACGGCTTCCCGCAACGCTGACACTCGAGCGTTACCGTCACCTTCGCATCGCCGTTTAACACTGCGAGACGTTGGTTATCGATAGCGAACGACATGGAGCATTCCACATCACTGTCCACACTGACTACGGATTCGGCGACGCGCTCAACCTGATCAGGAGTATAGATACCCTGGTAATCAAGGCGTTTTTGAGCCGTACGAACCGGATCGAGAGTCAGGGGTAATTTTACCTTTTGCATAGGGCGCGCATATTAACTTTGTAACGTCATAGAGTCAAAGAAAAAGGCAGCATGTGGTTGCCTTTTGCCAATAATTCGCACACATTGCGGGTTACTGCTTTATTTTCGTTCAGTGCTGATAACGAACATCAACCTGCAAAACGAAGCGCATAGTTTAAAATGGCTATCATCAATACGCTATATCTGATGGAAAAAAAATATGCCTAAACTTATTTTAGCCTCCACCTCGCCATGGCGTCGCGCTCTTCTGGAAAAACTGCAAATCTCTTTTGAATGTGCAGCACCAGAGGTCGACGAAACCCCACGCAGCGACGAATCACCGCGACAGTTGGTGCTTCGACTGGCACAAGAAAAAGCGCAATCTCTGGCGTCACGTTATCCGGATCATTTAATTATTGGTTCAGACCAGGTATGTGTTCTTGATGGCGAAATCACCGGTAAACCGTTAACGGAAGAAAATGCCCGTCTGCAATTACGCAAAGCCAGCGGCAATATCGTCACCTTCTATACTGGACTGGCGTTGTTTAATTCGGCGAATGGGCATCTACAAACAGAAGTGGAGCCTTTTGACGTCCATTTCCGTCACCTGAGCGAGGCGGAGATTGATAATTACGTGCGTAAAGAGCATCCCCTGCACTGCGCGGGTAGCTTTAAGAGTGAAGGATTTGGCATTACTCTGTTTGAGCGTTTAGAGGGGCGTGATCCTAACACGCTGGTTGGTTTACCGCTAATCGCGCTGTGTCAGATGTTACGTCGGGAAGGGAAAAACCCGCTGATGGGATAGTTATTTGCGCCGGATGCGGTTACGTCGCATCCGGCAATCGGTGCTGGCAGCCTGATGCGGCGTAAACGCCTTATCAGGCCAACCGCCCATTATCATGCTTATATGCTCGTATTAGCGCGCGTTACGCAGTTTTTGCAAACAACGCTTCAAACCATCATCCATCGGCGCTTCGATACGCATCACCTCACCGGTCCCCGGATGGGTAAACTTCAACGCTGCGGCGTGCAGGAACAGACGATTTAATCCTGTGCCTGCTTCAGTGAGCTGTCTGTCAAATTCACGGTCACCGTAGCGATCGTCAAAGGCAATCGGATGACCCGCATACTGTGTATGCACACGGATCTGATGAGTACGCCCTGTTACCGGGCTACAACGCACCAGGGTGGCAAATGCATAGCGTTCTTCCACTTTAAAGCGTGTTTCCGACGGTTTGCCTTCCTGACTGACACGCACGATACGTTCGCCGCTTTGCAGAATATTTTTCAATAACGGCGCTTGAACGCTCTTCACATGCGACTGCCACTGACCGCGCACCAGCGCCAGGTAATCTTTTTGCATCCCTTTTTCACGTAATTGCTCATGCAGAGAACGCAACGCCGAGCGTTTTTTCGCTACCAGCAACACACCTGAAGTGTCCCGGTCGAGACGATGAACCAGTTCAAGGAACCGCGCTTCCGGGCGCAACGCCCGCAAACCTTCGATAACGCCGAAGCTTAAACCACTGCCGCCATGTACCGCCGTACCGGAAGGTTTATTCAGCACCAGGATATGGTCATCTTCATATAAGATGACGTCCGCCAGCGCTGCCACCTTTTGCAGATGTGGCGATACCGCCTCTTCTTCCCGCTCAGCAACGCGAACCGGTGGGATACGTACTTCATCACCCGCTTCGAGTTTATATTCAGGCTTAATACGTTTTTTGTTCACCCGCACTTCGCCTTTACGCAAAATACGGTAAATCATACTTTTTGGTACGCCTTTCAATTGGGTACGCAAAAAGTTATCGATACGTTGCCCCGCTTCGTCAGCGGTGATAGCAACAATTTTTACGGATAGAGTCTCTGTTTTCATGGTGGGCGATTCTAATTAGCCAACAGGATTCGCGCCACTCATTTTTCTATGCTTATATTTAGTTTTGCACCTTATTACTTCACTACGTGATCACTTTATTGATGGTTATTAAACCAATCACCAGCAAGAAGTGAAAAAACTGTGAGTAAGCGGGTGATAAATGGTAAAAGTCATCTTGCTATAACAAGGCTTGCAGTGGAATAATGAGGCCGTTTCCGTGTCCATCCTTGTTAAAACAAGAAATTTTACGGAATAACCCATTTTGCCCGACCGATCATCCACGCAGCAATGGCGTAAGACGTATTGATCTTTCAGGCAGTTAGCGGGCTGCGGGTTGCAGTCCTTACCGGTAGATGGAAATATTTCTGGAGAGTAATACCCAGTCTGTTTCTTTGATAATTGCGCTGTTTTTCCGCATGAAAAACGGGCAACCGACACTCTGCGCCTCTTTGAGCTGACGATAACCGTGAGGTTGGCGACGCGACTAGACACGAGGCCATCGGTTCACACCCGGAAAGGCGTTACTTTGCCCGCAGCTTAGTCGTCAATGTAAGAATAATGAGTAAGTTACGATGAAAAGAATGTTAATCAACGCAACTCAGCAGGAAGAGTTGCGCGTTGCCCTTGTAGATGGGCAGCGTCTGTATGACCTGGATATCGAAAGTCCAGGGCACGAGCAGAAAAAGGCAAACATCTACAAAGGTAAAATAACCCGCATTGAACCGAGTCTGGAAGCTGCTTTTGTTGATTACGGCGCTGAACGTCACGGTTTCCTCCCACTAAAAGAAATTGCCCGCGAATATTTCCCTGCTAACTACAGTGCTCATGGTCGTCCCAACATTAAAGATGTGTTGCGTGAAGGTCAGGAAGTCATTGTTCAGATCGATAAAGAAGAGCGCGGCAACAAAGGCGCGGCATTAACCACCTTTATCAGTCTGGCGGGTAGCTATCTGGTTCTGATGCCAAACAACCCGCGCGCGGGTGGCATTTCTCGTCGTATCGAAGGCGACGACCGTACCGAATTAAAAGAAGCACTGGCAAGCCTTGAACTGCCGGAAGGCATGGGGCTTATCGTGCGCACCGCTGGCGTCGGCAAATCTGCTGAGGCGCTGCAATGGGATTTAAGCTTCCGTCTGAAACACTGGGAAGCCATCAAAAAAGCCGCTGAAAGCCGCCCAGCTCCGTTCCTGATTCATCAGGAGAGCAACGTAATCGTTCGCGCATTCCGCGATTACTTACGCCAGGACATCGGCGAAATCCTTATCGATAACCCGAAAGTGCTCGAACTGGCACGCCAGCATATCGCTGCATTAGGTCGCCCGGATTTCAGCAGCAAAATCAAGCTGTACACCGGCGAGATCCCGCTGTTCAGCCACTACCAGATCGAGTCACAGATCGAGTCCGCCTTCCAGCGTGAAGTTCGTCTGCCATCCGGTGGTTCCATTGTTATCGACAGCACCGAAGCGTTAACCGCCATCGACATCAACTCCGCACGCGCGACCCGCGGCGGCGATATCGAAGAAACCGCGTTTAACACCAACCTCGAAGCTGCCGATGAGATTGCTCGTCAGCTGCGCCTGCGTGACCTCGGCGGCCTGATTGTTATCGACTTCATCGACATGACGCCAGTACGCCACCAGCGTGCGGTAGAAAACCGTCTGCGTGAAGCGGTGCGTCAGGACCGTGCGCGTATTCAAATCAGCCATATTTCTCGCTTTGGCCTGCTGGAAATGTCCCGTCAGCGCCTGAGCCCATCATTGGGTGAATCCAGCCATCACGTCTGCCCGCGCTGCTCCGGTACCGGTACCGTGCGTGACAACGAATCGTTGTCGCTCTCTATTCTGCGTCTGATCGAAGAAGAAGCGCTGAAAGAGAACACTCAGGAAGTTCACGCCATTGTTCCTGTGCCAATCGCGTCTTACCTGCTGAATGAAAAACGTTCTGCGGTGAATGCGATTGAAACTCGTCAGGACGGCGTGCGCTGTGTGATTGTGCCAAACGATCAGATGGAAACCCCGCACTACCATGTGCTGCGCGTGCGTAAAGGGGAAGAAACTCCAACCTTAAGCTACATGCTGCCGAAGCTGCATGAAGAAGCGATGGCGCTGCCGTCTGAAGAAGAGTTCGCTGAACGTAAGCGTCCTGAACAACCTGCGCTGGCAACCTTTGCCATGCCGGATGTGCCGCCAGCTCCAACCCCAGCTGAACCTGCCGCGCCTGTTGTAGCCCCAGCACCTAAAGCTGCAACGGCAACACCAGCATCTCCTGCACAACCAGGGTTGTTGAGCCGCTTCTTCGGCGCACTGAAAGCGCTGTTCAGCGGTGGGGAAGAAACCAAGCCGACCGAGCAACCAGCACCGAAAGCAGAAGCGAAACCGGAACGTCAACAGGATCGTCGCAAGCCTCGTCAGAACAACCGCCGTGATCGTAATGAGCGCCGCGACACCCGTAGTGAACGTACTGAAGGCAGCGATAATCGCGAAGAAAACCGTCGTAATCGTCGCCAGGCACAGCAGCAGACTGCCGAGACGCGTGAGAGCCGTCAGCAGGCTGAGGTAACGGAAAAAGCACGTACCACCGACGAGCAGCAAGCGCCGCGTCGTGAACGTAGCCGCCGCCGTAACGATGATAAACGTCAGGCGCAACAAGAAGCGAAGGCGCTGAATGTTGAAGAGCAATCTGTTCAGGAAACCGAACAGGAAGAACGTGTACGTCCGGTTCAGCCGCGTCGTAAACAGCGTCAGCTCAATCAGAAAGTGCGTTACGAGCAAAGCGTAGCCGAAGAAGCGGTAGTCGCACCGGTGGTTGAAGAAACTGTCGCTGCCGAACCAATTGTTCAGGAAGCGCCAGCTCCACGCACAGAACTGGTGAAAGTCCCGCTGCCAGTCGTAGCGCAAGCTGCACCAGAACAGCAAGAAGAGAACAATGCCGATAACCGTGACAACGGTGGCATGCCGCGTCGTTCTCGCCGCTCGCCTCGTCACCTGCGCGTGAGTGGTCAGCGTCGTCGTCGCTATCGTGACGAGCGTTATCCAACCCAATCGCCAATGCCTTTGACCGTAGCGTGCGCATCTCCGGAACTGGCCTCTGGCAAAGTCTGGATCCGCTATCCAATTGTACGTCCGCAAGATGTACAGGTCGAAGAGCAGCGCGAACAGGAAGAAGTACAAGTGCAGCCGATGGTGACTGAGGTCCCTGTCGCCGCCGCTGTCGAACCTGTTGTTAGCGCACCGGTTGTTGAAGAAGTGGCTGAAGTTGTAGAAGCCCCCGTTCAGGTTGCCGAACCGCAACCTGAAGTGGTTGAAACGACGCATCCTGAAGTGATTGCCGCCGCGGTAACTGAACAGCCGCAGGTGATTACCGAGTCTGATGTTGCCGTAGCCCAGGAAGTTGCAGAACACGCAGAACCGGTGGTTGAACCGCAGGAAGAGACGGCTGATATTGAAGAAGTTGCCGAAACTGCTGAGGTTGTGGTTGCTGAACCTGAAGTTGTTGCTCAACCTGCCGCGCCAGTCGTCGCTGAAGTCGCAGCAGAAGTTGAAACGGTAGCCGCGGTTAAACCTGAGGTCACCGTTGAGCATAACCACGCTACCGCGCCAATGACGCGCGCTCCGGCACCGGAATATGTTCCGGAGGCACCGCGTCACAGTGACTGGCAGCGCCCTACTTTTGCCTTCGAAGGCAAAGGTGCCGCAGGTGGTCATACGGCAACGCATCATGCCTCTGCCGCTCCTGCGCGTCCGCAACCTGTTGAGTAATAATTAGCTCAAGCAATCAAGCCCTGGTAACTGCCAGGGCTTTTTTATTTCATCTT
>CDZM01021471.1_pt1 | contig 24294 bp, 31 predicted proteins | sample 557601 | NCBI WGS metagenome assembly CDZM01 (sample SAMEA3182087, study PRJEB8094) | gut metagenome | biome: human; feature: gut; material: Stool; isolation source: human stools | place: Canada | collected 2013-02-05
ATGATCCTGACATCCAATCTGCCGTTCGGGCAGTGGGATCAAACGTTCGCCGGTGATGCAGCACTGACCTCAGCGATGCTGGACCGTATCTTACACCACTCACATGTCGTTCAAATCAAAGGAGAAAGCTATCGACTCAGACAGAAACGAAAGGCCGGGGTTATAGCAGAAGCTAATCCTGAGTAAAACGGTGGATCAATATTGGGCCGTTGGTGGAGATATAAGTGGATCACTTTTCATCCGTCGTTGACAGCAAAGGTTAGCGACTATCAGGCAAGTTGCGAACAACGCTATCCAAAGCTTAGCGATATGGCTAATTGCCTTGATGCTAGCGTGAAGAGCGACTCACGCATGGCATCAGCACCAACACCTAAGTTATATGTCCTTGCTGCGAAGATGCTCGGGCAAGGTGTCGATGATGGCAAGATAAGTGACGCGCAGGCAAGACTTGAGCTTCAGAATCTTTATGTTCAATTACAAAGCCAAGAACAAGCCCAACAAATAGCACAAAGCCAAGCATTCCAGCAGGCTTTATTGAATTATCAGGCTGTAAACACTATGCAAGCGATCGAGCAAAAAGCGAGACAGCCTGTTATAACTCAACCATATCCAACACGAGTTGACACTTACACAAACTGCAATTCAGGGTTTGGAAATACAGTAACATGCAACAGTAGCAGTAACATCAGATAACAATCAGCAAAGGTATCGCCTATGCAGAGGGATACGATAAACCTCGCGTTCTACATATTTGGTTTTTGCACGTTCCTGGTGTTTGAAAAGCTATTCTGACAACGCATCAGACTTAACACCCTGCGTCATAGCGTTAATAGCCTTTTGTGCCTGCTGCATGGCTTTCTCAAACGCTGTTGATCCGCGTGGGGTATTTGCCATTCGTAGCATTGCATTTCTGAATGGTTCGCTCTCATAGGCGCGAGTAAGAAGTCCGTAGCTTACCGCTGCGCCAGTTGTCGCCGGGTTCATTGCCGTCCCATACCCGATAATGAACGGGATGGTTTGCTGCCCTGTTGGTGTTGTTACTGCCGCTTTTGCAGCCTGCTGCGTGGATTGCAGGTAGTTTTTCAATCCTTTCAGATAAGCTGCTTCCTGACCTTTAAATGTGATGCCAGTCTGGTTTTGCAGGATGTTAAGCTGCCGAAGGAACTGGTCAGGGGAACCACCTGATTTCTCCATCGCCTTTCCAATGATGCCATTGCGCATTTGCGCCCTGCCAACACGACCAACTGAGTTATACAGCGTCTTAATTTCCGATTTGTTCTTGCTGAATAGCATGTTGTTGACAACTTCCGGCGTCAGGTCGCCTTTCATGAGAACATTCTTCAGCCTGGTATTCTTTAGTTTCGCCGCTTCGTCAGCGTATACGGCATTGGCCTGCTGATATTTACGGAGAGTATCGTTGCCAAGATTCTGACCAATGGCACCATTGATATCGTCTGTCATCGCCTTGTAAACGCGTTGAATGGCAGCATCGGAACGGTTTGGTAACACTTGTCGTTCACCCTTCACGTCCATTCTGAACTGGCTGCGCAGATCGCTTAATTGCTTCAAATCCAGATTTACCGGACCATCAGGACCAGCATTGCGAACAAGCTCATCACGATAGGACTGAAGTTTTGAAATAGTCTCGTTATCAGCAACCTTACCAAGCTTCTGCAGGTTAGATATTTCTGTATCAATCTGCTGAATTGCTCGCACAGGCTGAATGTTTACTCCAGCCATAGCATTCTGAACCTGCTCCAGTCGATTACCGGCGGCACGACGAATTCCTGATGTTTTCGCTTTAAGGCTGTCAATAACAACCGCTGGATCATACTCACCGAATTTATCGGCAAATCTCTGCACCAACTGGCTTCTCGCTTCCTGTTGTGTTGCTCTCATTCCGCTTGTGCCAGCCAGAGGGATATTTTCTGCTGTAGTCTGCGCCATTTTTCCGACGCGGGAAGTGGGTTGTAACAGGTCTGTGGTGTGCAGAGGAACTCCTTCACGCTCTGCAAATCTTATAGCTTGCTGCGCTTCTGGCGCAATAGCACCGCGAACGCCACGATAAGCAGCACCTAATCCACGTCCAGCAGCGTTAATAGCGCCGCCTGCCAGAACGCCAACACCTAAATCGGTAGCGAGTGCTTCCGCATCATCTTTCATACTGTTTGCAGCAAGTGATCCAACTGCGTTTTCTGCGAGAAGGCGAGTTGCCCCCTGAGCAATTCGACCAGCAAGTGTTGGTGCCTGTACCGCCGCTCTCTCAACGCCAGCAGGAGTGAGGTAAGGCAATGCTTCAGCAAATACCCTTCCCTCTGTCGTTTGTGGAGTCAGCGCACCTTGCTGAAGGCCAAAGTCCTGCTCTAATCCCTGCGTTGTTACTCGTGGCACTGGTTGATATGTCCCATCGCCAATGCCAAGTTTACCGCCAGCCCAAGCCGCCGCGCTTGTTACAGCATCGGCAACTGATGCAGGTATGTTTGCCACGTTCACGCCAGCCTGCACCAGTCCGCGACCAGTCTCTTTTACTGCCTCACCAAGATCAGACATAAATCCACTTTGCTGTGGTTGTTGCTGTGCTACTGGTTGTTGTGTCTCCACTGGCTGCACAGATGGCAATGGATAGGCAGCATAGAAAGCTTGCTTAGCCTGCTCTGCATTTTCTCCGGCTTGCGGGGCAACTACTTCATTGAAGTATTGCTCCTGAGCCTGCGCTTTTTGTTCTGGTGCTAACGCCTGATACTGTGGAGAGGCGATAACATCTTTCCATGCTTTAGCCATTAATCACCCCATAGTGAAGAAAAATTACTGCCAGTAGTAGGTTGTTGCGCTGGCGTATTCTGTACTGGCTCCTGATAATCAAACTGTTTTTTAACAGTGCTCAACTTGCTTTCAAGCTGATTTCTAATCTTTCCGATAGAGTCACGAAAAGCCTTTTCACTCATTTTGGGGCTTAGGGCACCAACCGCATCGGATAATTTTTTACCCTCAGCATCTGAAAGAGCGCCCATACCCTTCAGGGACTGCACCATAGGAAGGAATGTTTGAGCTTTAAAGGTGTCGAGCCTTGCTTCAAAGTTAGCCGCATCAGAGCCAGGGACTGTCGGAAACGCTGAGCGAATTCCTACTGCTTTTGAAAGGCCGGGGCTTTGCTCTATCTCGTTGAGAGAATCAAGCGCGGTGCTGAACGTATCAACTGCACCCTGAGCGGCGGCCTGCCTGTCAGCGCGGGCTATGTCAGCCTTTTGCCGAACATCTGCCTGTTTCTGTTTTAGCTCTTCAAGCTTTAACTGATTGCTTTCTCTGGCTATCTGTCTGTCCAGAGCCTTTTCTTGTAATTCTGCTCTTTGTATTTCGCGGGAAAGAGCAGCATTCTGTGCGCTGATGTTCTGTCCACGTATCTGGATGTCCTGACCACGCGCTGTTAGTGCTTCTCCAGCCTGATTGCTGCGGATTGTCTCTGCCAGCCTGCCTCGGTCAATTTCACGACCAGCCATCTTGTCCTGAACATTGAAGTAATCAATCGGACCAAGAGCAGCCATCCCAAGGTGATCAACAAACTCACCAAATCCTGAAGGGTTCTGCTGATACATCTGAGCAACGCTGTTAGGGTCAACACCGACGCGAGTCAGTTCCTTGGCGTTGTTTTGCAGCCATGATTGCATTGCTTCTGGAGACGATGACGCAAGGCGTGCGCCTGCCGCTAAGGTGCCGATAGAATTACGCTGATCTTCATCAATGAATCCCATACCTTTACGAACGGATTCAATCTGGTCTGGATATTGAGTAGCCAACTGACGCAAAGCACCGCGATCACCAGACGCATAAGCATTAGCGTACGCCTGCTGAAATTCTTTCTGCCGCTGAGCCTGCTTTTCCTGCTGAAACACCCCTGCAATACCTGAAAGACCTTGCAAAGCAGTCAGCCCAACATTGTTAGCGCCTGAACGCTCAATATCATTGTTCTGCCTGATAAGCTGAAGCGTATTGCCAATGTCATTTACGCTCGGAGCGTTTGAGTTGACGCCGCCGATACCAGCTAACAATCCGCCATTTGATCCTTGCCAAGTAGCCATGATTACCCCTTAAAACAACGAGCCAAGCAATCCGATACCAGCACCAATTCCAGCTCCCCAAGGTGTTGATGTTCCCAAAAGGCCGGCAAGACCTGCACCGGCAATCGCACCAGACGTGCCACCGCTAATTGCAGTCTGAAGACTTGATGGTTTATTGGCATTAGCAGCGGCAAGAGCTGCACTTTGCTGTGCAATGCTGCTCATGTTGTTGGCGTACGTCTGCCCGGCGTTTGCCTGACCTTGCAGCGCACCAAGCCCAACGTTTGCCAGATTGTTGTAATTGCTCATCTGATTTGATAACCAAGACTGACCGAGTGTCGGCGCGATCGTAGCCAGTTGATTGCTTGTGGCTGTCGAACCAAGTCCGCCAGTCGCTTCCGCAGCAGCAAGACTCTGGTAACGAGCCTGACCTGCAAGGTCTTTATACTGCTGAGAATTGTAATACTGATTAAGTGCCTGCCCCTGACCTTCTAAACTGGAAAGATTCTGAAGCTGGTTAACATACTGCTCCGCAAGCGGCGTGAACGGAGCAAGGTTTTTCATGATCGTCTGCCACTGCTGATTTTGCAGGTCTGCGGCATACTTCTGAGCTTCTGCGGCATACTTTGCGCTTTTATCAGAACTGCCACCTTTCCCGCCTTTTTCAGGGCAATAAGGTTCCTCGCCGCGCAGTTTTCTGCCCAGCTTAAATGCATATAACATGGCTATCTCCCGTGATTCAGGAAGTCGATTAGTTCTTCGCGTGTGGCGCTGTAAAACGTCACGTCATCCACGCCTTTGAAGTATTTCTTGATGGTTCCTACACGATTAAGGCCAATCATTGCGCAGTACATCTGCCCGTGGCGGAATTTGCGTGCAGCGAACGATGTAACACACTGAACAGTGGTGTTAGTCAGAATGTATCGCCAGAACGCCAGCCCGATTTCCTTGCTGAATCCACGAACCTCTGGCAGGTACATGGCGTGGCAATCGAATGTCAGCGGCTGAATCTCCTGATAGTAAACAATGCCGCCGAACTGCCCGTGCACGTTAACCTCAAAGTAACGGCAATCAGGTTTGTAGTCGTATCCATCACCGTTGTTACTCCCGGCAATAATGTCAGGGTGATTTCCGACTGCTTCGATCAGGTCGATGTTTCGCGTTGGTTTGAACTGAATCATTACTGCTCCGCGATTATCTTGATGGTTGTGGCAGTAAACGCCGCACCATTTGACTGAATGGTTAACGTACTGCCATTTGTGGCAAGAAAGCCGTCTTTATCCACGCTGAAGAACGTAGCTAACAGGATGTTGTCGGTTGTTGTCGCCGCATTACGACTGCTGACCAGCGTATCAGGAACGGAACCGGAGAATGTTAGCTGCATTGACCTGTTTGCGGTTCCGCTGGGCCACGTCCCGACGATCGACAGCTTGAAGAACAAGGTTTTGTTCTCGTTGAACACAACCATCTTGTTGTTAACGGTGTCGAAGAATGGTGCCAACGTGCCGGATGACGGCGTGAGCGTTTTCAGCAGGCTAACAAGGTTGGTCGGCGCTGTCGGGATGGTTACCGATACTCCTGAGTAAACAACCTCTGATTTCTTGCGCGTGGTGGCATACTCAAGCGCAGATATTCTTGTTGAGTGATCACCAACTGTGCTTTGTAGCGTCGAAATACTTCCCTCTGCCGCTGTGAGCCTGGTATCAAGTGCGTCGATATCGGTTGTATTCTGAGTTATTCGCGCATCATGGTTTGCTAACTCAGATTCATTGGCAGCAATTCGCGTCTCGTGATCAGCCAGCTCTGTTTCGGCAGCCGTAATCCTTGTTTCATGATCTGCAAGAGTGCTTTCCGCTGCTGCAATTCTATGTTCATGATTGATGAGAGTTGCTTCAGCAGCTTCAATTCTGGATTCATGGTCTGCAAGGGTGACATCCTGCTCATCATTCTTCACCTGTGCATCATAAGCCCCCTTCCCTGCTTCGTTGGCCTTGTTAGCCACGTTACCAACATCAGCGCCCTGTGCGATAACGTAAAGCAGATACGACTGCGAGAAGATATTGCGTGGAAGAACTGATGTATCGAGCCGCGTAGCCTGGATGATTACTGGCTCATTGAGATTCGAATCAGCCATTACTCAATCCTTATCTGGCAGCCAGACAGAGTTACAGGTGACTTCGTGATAACGCGAAGTTTGAAGCCAACATTTTTCCTGATGCGCCCGACTCGTTTCCACAAAACACGCTTGTCGTAAACGAACGGTTCATTCTGCTCAATCATCTGCTCACGCCCGTAATTTATGCCGTCAGTGGTTGCAGAGAGGAACAGGCGGTCTGCGTACTGCGCAACGCCAGTTGACGATTCAACCTCAAGGTCGAAAACTCTGGCGTTATCCGCTTTGAACAACGGAGTAAACAGCAGGTGTTCCTGTTGCTTGTCGTACTGGCTGCTGATGTCGAATTGCAATTTCCCGGTCACGGAATCCAGCTTATCGCCGCACGTTATCTGATTGCCTTCGTAAATGAAGTCGATAGCGCGGTACACATCGTCATACAGGCCTGTTTTCAGCACACACCATTGCGGACCATTAGCGCTTGAAGATGCGTCATACACTAGGACATGGCGCGGAAGATGGATAATCAGCAGTTCATGCGCATCAAATCGCAGCGATTCCATCACACCATCAGCCAGTTCATCAGCAGTGTAGGAGCGTAGTATTTTCTCAATGCTCGCGCTGGCGATTGGTGATACCTGACCGGAGCCGATGATATACACAGACGGCGCACCTGTTGCCGGATTGCTGATGAACGCATACGAATCAGCAAACGGCGTTTTGCAGTAAGTCCCGGCAATACCTTTCTGCACCATCAGCGATGGCTGTGCGACATACAAAGCGGCACCAATGGTGGTTGCACCAGTCAGGGAGAAATATTCAATCGTCGATGAACCAAAGCAGACGATGAAGTCTCGCCATGTGCCGATGCCGATGATGCCGTCCGGCTGCGATTCTGCGCGATATTGTGCGCTGTAACGGTCAGGATGCGATTCGTCTTCAGGGTCAGTGATAAACCATGAATCCGTGCCGTCTTTTGACCACGCATAACGCCCACGTAAGCGTGTAATGTCGCGGACTGAACCTAACTCATACTGAGTGAATCCGCTGTCTGTAGGCCAGTTTGAGACGGTTTTAACCGTGCCATCATAACGATACTCTACCAGTTGACCATTAACGCCTACCGCCTGTGATGTCCGACCATGCGCCATTGATACGCGACCACTTCCGGCAACATCACCGACTTCACTTTCGCCTTTGTAAAGCTTCCCACCACACACGCGATAAACAGCATTCTGCGCCATGTTGTACTCGACGCCTCGCGATACTCCGTTCACATCAGAACGTTTGGCAATGCCCGGGAATGAACGAAGATATCCGCTGCTGTTAAGGATTTCTTTGGGGGTAGCCAACATATTCACTGGCAGATAGTCGATATAGTCGGCGTTTCGGAAGTCTTTGCCGACACCTTTCATAAGCGGAAGTTGCTGAATAGGCATTTATTCGCTCCCGTTATCGCAAGGTTCCTTCCGGTGGAAGTAATTCCAACCGTTCCACTTCGCCAACTGATTACCGCTACCAACAGGCATACGGTTTGGATAACCGGACTTACATTTAGCGGCTTTTGCTCTGTCCATTGCAGACAGTTTGACGAGTCGCTCTTTCCCGTATCTGGCAGTAGTTATAAGTTTTGCAGACGCTTCCAGCGCATAATCCGGAGCAATGCGGCAGGCAAGGTTGAAAATGACGGCATTTATAGCGTTATTTGATAAGCCGTGCTCATCGCCCGGATCCGGAGCGACATCTGCATCAGCAAAAATGTAGCCAACGTTGATCCCAGGTGACGCATCACCGCCAAGCCATTCAGCCATCATCATTTCAAGGTCGTTGACGCCGTCTTCCATAGACTGCGGTTCGACATCGGTTAACGTGGCATTTGATGCCACACCGAGCTTACGTAATGCCGCAAGAACTAAATCACCCTTCGTTGTCAGGTTCATCTGCTGCCGCCTTAGGTTTTCGACCAGGCTTTTTACGCTGTTTTTCTTCTGGCTCTGGCTCCGGCTCTGGAACATCCTTCAAAAGGTCATCAGGATGTGAAAACCAACCAGCATCCAGATATTCCTGAAGCTCTTCGGCTTTCACGATTTCAAAGTCGTAGCCAACTCCTTTCCACTTCTTCATGTCGCCATGACGAAATATCATGTGTGTCATGCTTGTCTCCAGATAAAAAAGGGAGCCGAAGCTCCCTCTGGTTATCACGCGGTCTGGTTAGGCAGACCAACACCAATTGCCTCTGGCCGTACAGCACATGCTGAATACCACACAGCAATACGGCACTTACCAGACAGAGTGTTGATATCACCCTGCGTTGCGAAGATGCCGTTAACACCAATACCAGGAATGCTGAAGGAAGACGTTTTCATGCCAGCAAACAGTTCATGGGTTACCGGAATCGGCTGAGACAGCAGGCGGATTGAGTCATCAGCCCAGAACACGTTAGCGGTGGTTGTTGCCACGTTCAGAACGTTCACCGGAGTGGTATCAGCAAGAGAGGTGTTTACATTAGCGTAAGCCTTCTCTTCTTTTGTCAGTGACGCGTCATCCAGCGCAATCGGCTTCGGCGTGATTTCGATGTGAGTACCATCGATCACACGGGTGATTGAGAAAGTCGCATCATCAGTCAGCACGTTCTTCGCCATCTGAGACAGGAATTTCACACCAGTGAAGCTGATTTTGTCGCCGCGCTTAAATCCGGTGGTGGAGGATACGGTCACCGTTGCAACACGGTTATCGACGTTCTCTTTGTTACCATCGGTATCAAGGGTGTATGCCTGCGGCTTAAACTTCTGCGCACCAGAAACAGTTACACCAGTAGCGGTTGACTTGGTAACTGCCGGAAGTTTCGGTGAGCGAAGAATTTCATCAAAGCCAGCAATCTGACGCTGAATAGTACCGTTGCGATACGTGTCTTCAGGAACGCGACCGAAGATGTCACCATCTACCAGGTTGCGGCCTGCTTTGCGGTAATCGTCAGGGTTCAGGAAGTAACTGATGCCCATATCGCGGTTTAGCTCACGGGAGAACATCAGGCGCTCTGCATCAGACACAAAATCCCAGCCAGACAGGCCAGTAGATGGACCAATTGCGCGGGTATCGTGAACAACAAGCGAGCCCATTTCAGTTGCCTGTTTGGCAATTGCTGACTCAATGTTATTCGCCAGTTTTTTGGCGGATGCCTGGATGCGGCGACGGTAAGAACGCTCATCACGCAGGTCATCTGCACGAAGCTCGAAGAAATCGTTATCCGGATCGCCCATGTTGCATTTCACGGAGAGTTCCAGAATCCCGGTTGCGTTGCCAGTTAAATCCCAGCCAGTCTGGGTTGGCGCTTCCTGCTCAACAGGCATCCACACGGTGTTGCTTGAACGCTGCATGGATTCTGCCGGAGGGGTGTATTTTGTCACTTTGGACGCCATTGGCGTCAGGTTCTGGACGGTTTCGATGATTTCATCCAGAGCATACGTGACCAGTTGACCTTCATTTAATGCCATTATCGAATTCCTTTATTCAGTTGCGCCTTGAGCTTGCGGTATGTCTCTACATCCCCTTTGTTTGCTGCCGCTTCCATCTGCTTTTCAATCGCAGATATATTTGCAGCAACAGCGTGTCCCTGAATGGGTTCATCAGGTAGCGGGGCTTCTGAAACAGGTTTGGCTCGAGGCTTGAGAGTTAAACGTTCTGACAGTCGAGTGAGTTCAATCAGCGCGGATTGCCCGTCCATCGCCAGCAACTGGCGTGTTTTCTCAGGATTAGCACCAAGGTGATACATGAGAGCAGCGGATTTCTCCGGGAAGAGGCGCATGATGTCGGCACCGACTGCTGGCGGTACCAGTTGCATGAATGCATCCTCTTTCTCCTGATAGTCAGGGATATTGAGCTTTTCCGCTGCGTCGTAGTGCTTACGGGCTGCCTCGACGTATTGCGCTGATTGCTGGGTGAACTCCTGAGTTTTGCGACCCTGCTCGGCGACAGCCTGGCTTCGTGCGTCCATAGCCTTGATCTGCCATTCACTATTTGCCTGCTGGAAGGCAGCCAGTGCGCGGCTCTGGTCATAGTCGTACTTAGCCAGTGCATCTTCGGAAAGATAATCGTTAGGGTCTGGTTGTTTTGGTAACTCAGGGTTCACCCGCAGGTGCTCCGGCAACTCTCCACGCTTAACCGCTTCCATCTGTTGCTCAAGCTCACGCTGGCGTTTGCGTTCGATGCGGCGACGGGCAAATTCAGCATTAGTTGCCGGGTCTTGTTTTGGCTTCTCATCGTCTTTCAGGACAATCTCGAAGCCTTCTTCCTGACCTGCGTTGTCGTTGGCATTATCGACAACTAAGCCATCAGCAGATGCCGCTGCATGATTGCCGGGCAGGGTTAATTCTTCAGAAGCCTGAATGTCGGTGGTTTGGTCCATGATTAACTCTCTCTTATTGAGGTGTCTCGGCTACTCCGCCGGAGGGGATTTGAACTTGACGCATAAGATTCGCGAAATCCATGCGTTGTGAATGAGTCTGGTCTGCATCTTTAAGAAGCAGCTCAGCGTTAGCACGAGCATCTTTGCTGCGCTGTTGCTGGAATTGACCTACGAGCTTGAGGTACTCACGCAGTTCTGCCTGCTTGTCGAGGTCCATATTGTTGAATATTTCTGCAATCTTCGCGGCGTTGAGTTGGTTTTGGGCTTCAACCTTGGCAGCTTCAACCTGAATCTGCGCCTGTTGGTTCTCTGCCTTGAGCAATTCAGCCTGACCTTGCAGAAGGATACCCTGCGCCTGAATTTGCTCTGCTGATGGCTGCTGCGGCTGTTGTTGTGCCTGCTGTACCATCTCCATCTCTTCAGGTGTTTCTGGTTTCTTCAGCCCCATCATCACCAGTTGCTTGTTCGCGTACTCTCGCATCATCTCGACGCCTTTACCGTCAAGCAGCGTGAAGTATTGCAGCATCAGCATCTGGAACTCTGGAGTACCTTGCGGAACCTTGGTGAGCAACTCCTGAATCTCTGCGCGGTTCTGTTCCTTCATACTCTGGAAGGATGGTCCGACGTCTGTATAGCACTCATAGCGACCGCGAATGTCGTTGAGTGTGACCACATTGCCGGACTGGTAATCGACAACTTGCGCGTAGAGTTGAACGTCTTTCTCGCTACCATCTTCAAGTGTCAGCGTTACATGGCGAGGAACGTCATAAATATCGTTGACCATTGAGGCATAAATCTCGCCATCACGTCGCATTGCGGTAGCCAGGTTATCCTGAAACACGTATGTCTCAAGGTCTGCCCGCATGTTCAGTTGATTGACGGTATCAAAAGCGACCTGAGAGTTTGCTGCCTGCGCATCCACGCCAAGACTAGCCACCTCTTTCACTGCGTTGGTGGCAGCCTCAAGCATGTAAGCGTTGGCTTGCGGCACTTCAGGGTTTTCCATGTAGGAGATTGGACCAATCGGCAGGTCGTTGCCGTTTTCATCGGTCCTGTTCTGCAGATAGTACGGATAGTCATCATTTCCACCGTACATGTATTCGTAGCCTTCGATTTGCTCAGGGAAGAAGGTCGGTTTCTTCTTCGGTGAACGAGCAACAATATCGGCGTTGAATGACATGATCATGTTACGAAGGCGTTGACCGTCTTTCGTCAGCCTTACCACTCCTTCGTAGCACTCCTTGTCACCAGCGAATGACCATTCGCCATACACTGGAACGATTGGAATATGCTCTCCAGCTATCTTCTCGCGGTCTTTCAGTATCTGCGTGCAGGTGATGATCGACTTATACACACGCCGACGCTTCACCTTGCGCTCTGCTACCTTAATGAATCCACGATTAGCCAAGTCGTCGATGACGTCTTTGATATCCTGCTGGTAATAGCTGACCGGCTCACCTGTCAGCGGGTCGCGGTAGATGAAGACCTTCTCTTTCTTCTCTTCGACCTCGTAATACTCAGCGACGTAGACGACATCATTCGATACCCAAGGGAACAGCCATGTATCGTTCGGATTCTGGAAAGATGGCAAGGTATCCGGATCAATACCGTAATCCTCTGCGAACTCTTTCCAGCCATTGCGTGACAAAGCGTTAATCACCGTGCAGTGCTTAGCGTCGCTCTTATCCATCTGCTTGCTATTGGCGTCCCATATGACGTGTGAGCAGGCCTCATGGATTGGCAGGCGTCTGATTACCTGATTGTTGCTTGTTGGGTCGTTGTCTTCGTACTGTGTGACCAGACGCCATGCACCAACGCCGGACTCTATCTGCTCACGAACGCCAACGTTAACGGCAATCTTTGCCGTGTTATGGCGCATATCAGTACGATACATCCCCATCAACACATCGGCTGCATCAGGATTAGCGCCGTCTTTGGGTCGGAAGAGAACGTCGATAGGGTTCCGGCGCATCTCTGCGACCAGTTTCCTGACCACCGGGCGAACAACATCGAATTGTCCGCGATATTGCAGGGTGGTGTAGTTTGATAGCCAGTCATCCCATTGCGACACTCGGCTAAAATACAGGTCATTTGTCGCCTCGGTTCTGGCTTCATCGCTCGCCATCCAGTCCGCGTCAAACTTACACAGAATGGAGTTGAGTCTGTTTTCGTCGGCCATTTAAGTTCTCCGTGCGATGGGCCTGATTGGGGCTGGTATCTTTTTCTCTTTTGGTTTTTTGATGTCGCGCATCATTTTTGCGAAGCGGCGCATCATGTATGCATAGCGAACGGCTGAGAGAACGTCGTCGTTAAGCTTGACGATTTTCCCGTTTTCATCACGGTGATAGAGGCGGAACTCCTCAAAGAATGGCTCACAGGTGTTGAATACTTTGAAGCGACCATCAAGCATCATGTCGCGCAATTCAGTGATGCCTGGCTCAACAGCGTTACCGCCATCAGGCCATGTCGCATGCTCCTGCAACATCATAAATCCAGCGTCTGCATACTGCCCTTTGAGCTGCTCACCACCGCCCTTCTCATGCTGGTTTCCGTCATGAGGCCATGCGGTTGGCACTTTATGCGCCCATGATTTAACAGCTCCCCACGCCTGAACGGCTGTCTTTTCTTTCGCCTTCCACACGCGTGAAACGTAGATTGTGTCTGCGTCCTTATCCCACCAAAGCTGAACCTGCGCCTGCGGGTGATCCCATCCGAAATCCATCCCGCCAATTACGTAGAAGTGATCAGGACACTCGAACGGCTGACACTTAATCGTCTCTTCCGGTATCTGGAAGATTCGCCCGCTACCCATCGTAGGAATACCGCGAGCACGCGCCTCTCTCTCATGCTCAGGATAGGATGCGATGATTTGCTCTTTCTGCTCGTCGGTGTAGTGCTCAGCGTCATAGATGGTCATGTTGACCACTTTCTGCGACTTGCTGGGATTCTTCAGGAACTTGGTAACAACGTCAGACATCCCCATCAGAGGGGTAAACGTCAGAATTGAGAATTGCCCGTATTTGTTGGTACGGGTAAGCCCTTCGCCATAAATGCTGTATGGTGGTTCTTCGTCAAACCACACGCCGTGGATTGTGTCACCCTGCCAGCGAGCGCGGCCTTGCGAGTATGGTTTGAAGTAGCAGATTGAAATGCCATCTTCAACGCCATCAGCCGTGTGATGCTTAACCAGAAGATGATCAACAAGGTTCGGAAAGAAAGGAGACTTCTTCCAGCTAATGATGTCTTCTTTCGGTATGGAACCGTAGCCAGGCTCATCATTCTCTTCGATACGACCGCACAGGATTCGTTGAGTCGTTTTGGTTACAGTCTCGTTTGTCTCGCCACCAATCCAGAAGACAACAGGCTCATAGAAACGCTTACCTTTCCACTCCCCGCCATATTTACCATCAGCCGGATAGCCTTTTGTTCCCGGATAACGTCCGGTAAGGTGAAACGCGACTTCAGCAGCACCAGTAAATGACTTACCAAGCTGGTTACCAGCCATAAAACATCGCTCTGGATAGTCATGCCCGGCGTCGATGAACTCACGCTGCTTGCTGTATGGCGTAAATTCATATAGCAGGTGTGTGTTCCGGTAGTTCTCTTCTTCTTCGAGTAGCTCGAGCAACTCGATTTGCTCTTCGTCGCTCAAGTTATCAAGAATCGCGTCCAGTTCCACGGTTGAATAGCTCCTTGATACGAGAGCGCCGCTTATCGCGATCTCCCTTATCAGGTGTCACGTCTTCAACTTGCGACTGCTCTTTGAGGCCCAAATCACGGGCGATGATGTTAGCGTTGAGAAGGTCAGCGGCTGCGCCAGAGAATTTCTGGTCGTAGATGACCTGCTCTGCTCGCGTAACGACTTCAGATAAATCTTCTCGCAGGCGATATGTGCGCCATGTTTCAAGCGTCACATCAATGAATAGAGTGAGTCCGGTAATGGTCATCGCTCGCATCTTGGCGATAGGCTCTTGTATCACTTCACCCTGATACGAGAACGCCTTCATCTCCCATAGCGGGTTAGCTTCCACCCACTCGAAGTATTCACAACAAGCAGCCCACAGCGCCTCAGGCGATTCGAATTTAGGGTTTCGCCCATGACTACTGCGGGCCTCCCAAAATCGGTTGCCCTTTGGTGCTGCCATATTCATCTCACTTAATTGTCATTTCTGGTCGTTGGCTCTTCATGCTTTCAATCAATGACTGCTTCAGCAATTCGAGTGTGCCAATCGCCTCACATACACTGATTTCACCATAATCATGGATGACGCTTTCCAGCCGCTCGTATAGCTCTTGAGTAATTGGGAATTTCTTCTCCTTACCCAAATTGATTACGCGGCTCACATCATGCTCCGGTAGTGAACAGGTCTGACGCTTCCTTCGATTTACGCACCGCTTCGATAGTGCGGGTCGTGATATCTGAATTAGCGCCGCCTGACTGGAAGTGAATTTTGAATAGTTCAAGCTTCAGCTCGTCAGTTCCAATGAATTGAAATGCTTCTTCTGCGGCTGCGTTCTGGTTCATGACCAGTTTGTAAATCTCTAACTGGAATTTCTGTTCTTAAGTCATGGGAATAATCTCTGCCATTGTTGGCTCCGTTTATCCGTTAAAAGGGATATCAGTTAAGTTATCCCGTGTAGGGTATAAGCCATTATCAAAGCCACTCAGTAAGGAATGGCTTTTGTGATGGCAATAAAAAGGCAGCCTGAGCGACCTGTTAGTTGTTCACAACTTCCATTGAAGGTTCAGTATGTCGAAAAATGATCCGCATTTAGGGGTATTTTCCATTCTTGCCCTCTCTTCAGCCGCTTTGTAATAAGCCATTGGCCTTTTCACACCATCAGCACCAGTGATGTATTCAACGCCTTCCTTCTGGTCTTTGTCTTTGTTTACGGAAAACATCGCAACCTCTTCCACTTGTTCGTTATCGATTCAGCAGATGTCTTTCCATCAGTCCGCCACCACAAAGAATCTTTTTTGCCATAAGGCAGGAGGTTCATCTTTCAGTGGCTGCCAGTGTTATTTCCCCACTTACTGGCTTGGGTTGTATCGCTGTACTGCCGTTAATTAGTGACCAGAAATTAACTCCGGTTTCATTATCAAGCCCACCCGTAGGTAGGCTTTGTAATGGCTACTTCGCTTTTGCTTCCGCTCGCTTACGCCGGCGCTCTTCTTTCCTCTCGGCTTTTGCCATGTCCATGAATGCCTGCATGATCGAGTTCCGCATCATGTAGCTAACAAAGTGATGATTGACACAGCCGTTGAGGCGCAGCTGCTCGCCAAACTCATCCACCGAGGCCAATGCTTCCATCATGCCCTTCTCGCCTTTCATGAACTCTGAGAAGTCGCGCCCCGCTCTGGAGGCGCATTCAATGACACGATCACTCATCCCGGAAGCCCGGGGATCGTAATCTGCAGCTGGTTAGCCAGGGAGTTAATCTCAGCGACCAACACTGGCTTCGTATAGCGCCATGCCGCCAGTCCTTGTCCGCAGAAGCTCGCCATGTCTTTCTTCTGGTCAAACTCATGACATTTCATGTTGAGCTGCGCACTTAAGCTGTTGCGATGCTGAAGTTCTCCGGTGAAGTAGTCATCGAGGACTTTATAGGCCGCGTACTTGAACCCGGGGTTTAACCAAGCCGCATAATCGTAAGCAACAAACTTCCCGCCATATGTTCCACCGTGTACACCGCGCTCAGTAAAAACCACAGATTCGTGGTTTTTCTCCAGCTCGGCTAAGAACTCTTTGGTCTGCTTGTTTCGCAGGTAGTGGTACGGAGATTCAGATTCACTTTTACCACTGGCTTTCCACATATCAGTGAGGCAGATCATGCCATCTTCACCGATACGAATTGGTTGATTGAAGAGGGTTAATGATTTCATAGCGTGTACCTACTCTTTGAAATGAACCTTTGCCGCACAGGAAACCAGCCCACCGAGGCTCGCCAGCACTAACTGGTATCCTCAAAGGCCCATTCCAAAGGGGCAGGTTCGGTGTAAAAACATGCGTTGCGGTACGCATTTATTGCAAAAAGCCCCGCATCGCGAGGCTCATTAAATTGACTTTGTGATTTGCAAAAAAATTATTTCAGGCACTGAGTCCTGATGTACTCCTGCAGGTAGTTAACCTGCGCGGTTATCTTGTCGATTCCACTTCGGAGACGGTAATAATTGAGTTCAGCATCTGCTGTAAGTCTTGGGCTTTCTCCATCGCCCATGCTGCTGGCTCCGGTCGTTGACTTTGCACAGGTGGCGGCGACTTGCAGGCGCTTACGCCCAGCAGAAACATCAGCACGAAGGCTTTCGATAGTAGCGTTAGCATCAGCAAGCTCCTTTGTGTATCTGGCGTCGAGTTCTGCTACATCACGTTGACGCTTCTGCATATCAGCGATGATGGATGTGGCTTTGTCGCGCTGGTCTTTATAGGCGATGGCGTTATCACGGTAATGATTAACCGCCCATGAAAGGCAGACGATGACGCAGATAACCAGAGCGGAGATAATCGCGGTTATTCTGCTCATACCTCACTCTCTCTGAGCGTTCCGCCAGCTTCTTTGAATTTTGCAATCAGGCTGTCAGCCTTATGCTCGAACTGACCATAACCAGCCCCCGGAAGTGAAGCCCAGATATTGCTGCAACGGTCGATAGCCTGACGGATATCACCGCGATCAATCATCGGTAAAGCGCCACGCTCTTTAATCTGTTGCAATGCCACAGCGTCCTGGCTTTTCGGAGAGAAGTCTTTCAGGCCAAGCTGCTTGCGGTAGGCATCCCACCAACGGGAAAGAAGCTGGTAACGTCCGGCTGCTGTTGATTTGAGTTTTGGGTTTAGCGTGACAAGTTTGCGAGGGTGATCGGAGTAATCAGTGAATAGCTCTCCGCCAACAATGACGTCATAACCATGATTTCTGGTTTTCTGACGTCCGTTATCAGTTCCCTCTGACCACGCCAGCATATCGAGGAACGCCTTACGTTGATTATTGATTTCCACCATCTTCTACTCCGGCTTTTTTAGCAGCGAAGCGTTTGATAAGCGAACCAATCGAGTCAGTACCGATGTAGCCGATGAACACGCTCGTTATATAAGCGAGATTGCTACTTAGTCCGGCGAAGTCGAGAAGGTCACGAATGAACCAGGCGATAATGGCGCACATCGTTGCGTCGATTACTGTTTTTGTAAACGCACCGCCATTATATCTGCCGCGAAGGTACGCCATTGCAAACGCAAGGATTGCCCCGATGCCTTGTTCCTTTGCCGCGAGAATGGCGGCTAACAGGTCATGTTTTTCTGGCATCTTCATGTCTTACCCCCAATAAGGGGATTTGCTCTATTTAGTTAGGAATAAAGTCGATTACTGATAGAACAAATCCAGGATACTGTGTTTAGTAATCAGATTTGTTCGTGACCAATATGCACGGGCAAAACGGCAGGAGGTTGTTAGCGCAACCTCATGCCACCCGCTTTCACGAAGGTCATGTGTAGAAGGCCGCAGCGTAACTATCACTGATGAATTCAGGATAGCCAGTGGCTACGGCTCAGTTTGGGTTGTGCTGTTGCTGGGCGGCGATGACGCCTGTACGCATTTGGTGATCCGGTTCTGCTTCCGGCATTCGCTTAATTCAGCACAACGGAAAGAGCACTCGGTGCATTTAAGCCAAGCTCCATAAGGGAGAATGCTCTTACCTGTTACACAGATATAAAAAATCCCGAAACCGTTATGCAGGCTCTAACTATTACCTGCGAACTGTTTCGGGATTGCATTTTACAGACCTCTCAGCCTGCGATGGTTGGAGTTCCAGACGATGCGTCGAAGTGACCAACTAGGCGGAATCGGTAGTAAGCGCCGCCTCTTTTCATCTCACTACCACAACGAGCGAATTAACCCATCGTTGGGTCAAATTTACCCAACTTTATTCAAAAAGTCAATATCATGCCGTAAAGATGTTGCCATCCGTGGCAATCATGCTGTTAACGTGTGACCGCATTCAAAATGTTGTCTGCGATTGACTCTTCTTTGTGGCATTGCACCACCAAAGCGTCATACAGCGGCTTAACAGTGCGTGACCAGGTGGGTTGGGTAAGGTTTGGGATTAGCATCGTTACAGCGCGATATGCGGCGCTTGCTGGCATTCTTGAATAGCCGACACCTTTGCATCTTCCGCATTCTTTCTCAACAACTCTCCCCCACTGCTCCGTTTTGGCTATATCAACCGCACGACCTGTACCGTGGCAATCTCTGCATCTTGCACCCGGTGTCGCGGCACTACGGCAATAATCCGCATAGGCGAATGTTGCGAGCACTTGCAGTACTTTTGCCTTAGTATTTCCTTCAAGCTTTGCAACGCCACGGTATTTCCCCGATACCTTGTGTGCAAATTGCATCAGATAGTTGATAGCCTTTTGTTTGTCGTTCTGGCTGAGTTCGTGCTTACCACAGAATGCAGCCATTCCGAATCCGGCTTGTGATTGCGCCATCCCCATAGCAGCCATCACATCAGTACCGGAAAGAGAGTCAGAAGCCGTAGCCCGTGGTGAGTCGCTCATCATCGGGCTTTTTGGCGAATGAAATTTAGCTACGCTTTCGAGTCTCATGCGCCTTCTCCCTGTACCTGAATCAATGTGAGATTTCCGCAGAACACTGCGCCGGTATCGATATACATCTGGTTGGCAAACTTGAGTGGTTTCACTGCTGGCGTATGACCAAAGATGAACGTGTCCGCGCCTTTGATTTCTTTCACGATCCCGTCTTGTGAGTTGCTGATTCGTTCGCGGTTCCAGATTACCTGCTGATGATCAACTGGCTTTCCAAACTCGTATTCGTCAAAGGGATAATCGGCGTGGCAGATAACATATTTTTTATCTTTGCTCACCAGTTCGATGATTAACGGAAGTTCATCTGCTTTATGGGCAAGAGCTTTAGTCAGAATTTCTTTGTCGTAATCGAGATTAAAGAACCAGCCACCGCCATTAAACAGCCAGTGATTGACGTTTCCACGCTCTGATAAGCCATCAATCATCATTTGCTCATGGTTTCCACGTACAGCTCTGAACCAGGGGAATGTGATTAATTCCAGGCATTCGACGTTCTCTGTACCGCGATCAACCAAATCGCCCACTGAGATAAGCAGGTCTTTTTTGGTGTCGAATCCTATCGTCTCCAGCTTTTTCATCAGGTTCGTGTAGCATCCGTGCAGGTCGCCAACTACCCAAATATTTCGGTATTTGCTGCCATCAATTTTTTCGTAATAGCGCATCTCTTTCACTCCATCCGCGATGAACCATGAGAACGTCGTTGACGATGGCGTGCATTTTCCCGTCTTTATCATCAACGTATTTTCTGACCGTACCGCGACTACATTTCAGTCTGCGTGCTACTTCTGTCTGGTTTCCGTATGCTTCAACGAGCATGTCTGGAATGGTTTTTACTGAGAACGTCATGCGGCCTCACTTCTGCTATTTCGTAGGTCTTTGAGTTTCTGTTGGTACTCTGCCTTGATCGCCTTGCACTCTTCGATAGTCCAGCGATGGCGGTTATGGTTTGATTCGATTTCGTCTACTGCTTCCTGCCCGATGCGGCTAATCAGTTCGACGCGATACGGAACGAGATTTCCGCTTTTGTGCTGGTTGCACACCACGCATTGCTTGTGAATATTGCGTTCATCAAATCGGAGTTGAGGTGCCGCAGCAGTTGTCCGGTAATGCCCGGCATCCCACTGAGCAGACGTGAACGTTCCGCACGAGATACATGGTAAGTCGCGGTCTCTTTCTCTGATGAAGGCGTTTACGGCTTGTTGGGCTTGTTTAATCCAGTAACTGCGGGGCTTTAAGGCGAGTTTTCGAATCTTAAGTTTATCTTTCTGTTTCTGCTCCTCTCGTCGTCGTTTCTTCTCTGCTGCTTTTTCCGCTTTTTCGCGTTCTTTGCTTCGTCGTTCGAGTGCTATCTTTGTTCCACACTCTGGAGAGCACCACCACTGATTAGCGAATGCAGGGTGAAACCATTCCCGACATTCATCGTTTTTACATCGTCTTCGCGCTGGTTTAGCCATCGTCTTCTTCCTCGTACATTGAGCTATTCGGATCGCTCATCAGTTCTGCACAGCACGCTTCACATACATGAACTTCCAGCACATGCAGCTTCTGACCGCAGTTAGCGCACGTTAAAGCCCGCTCGACGCTTTCTTTCTGGTATTGAAGAGATTGGGATGGGCTAAGCATTATTGGATTCTCTGCATCATGAGAAAGACAATCATGGCGGCGCGGAGGGGATTTTCATGTATAGCTCGCTTAGATTTACAGTAGGCCACACCGCGTGCACCCCACTCGTCTTCATCGAGATTGATAATGCTAATCCTGTATTTTTCAATAATCGGCCATGCGTCTGCTGGGTTTGCGCATGGGTTAAAGGATCCGCGCTCAACTTCTACTTCAACTGCGTCTCCGTTTACAATGTCTCCCTCAAATGAGACAAACACCATATCGCCATTCTCACCTTCTTTGTAATCCGGTGATCCGTTATGAATGGCTTCGAATACCGCCACGTTAATTTCAAAATCACTTAACTGTGAATAATCCATTGTCATTTCCTCGCACGATGTCTTAGCCACCGGATATCCCACAGGTGAGCCGTGTAGTTGAAGGTTTTTACGTCAGATTCTTTTGGGATTGGCTTGCGTTTATTTCTGGAGCGTTTCGTTGGAAGGTATTTGCAGTTTTCGCAGATGATGTCGGTGATACTTCGTCGCTGTCGCCTCATTCGTACCTCCTGTCGGTAAATCTGACACCCTGACCAATAGCCCATGCTGTTGTGTACTCGATCAGACTTGCCATACGCTTCACACTCATCTGCGCGCTGCTTTCGCGAATGTTGACGTATTCGCCTTCAAGCCCGGGCAAAACATCAGCTTCCTGTTTTGTTGCCACTGCATGACCGCTGATCAACAAAACCTTCCATTGTTCTGGTTTTAACCATTTATCGCGCCACTGAACTTGCCTAGCGATATCTGCGACCATCGCGTGAAATTTTGCGTTCTGGTCAAGGTTGCGCTTGTAGTCAGTAATGCGGATGGTGACTGGCTTGTCTTTATCGAGTGGTGTTGCGAGGATGGCATTTATTGCAGCTTGCTGTTGTTGCTTAGTTCGGAGGAAGATTGTTTGCTTCACTGAATACTCCTTTATTTTTTATGCCTGTAACCCCATTCTTCCAGCAACCTTGCGGCGTACCACCCAAGAAACAAAGGAAAGAACATTACAATGAGATATTTCCCGCCACGGTCAATGTTCGAAATTGACCAGATTACGATGTAACCAGTGCAGGACAGGAATATTACAAACCCCAAAAAGCTACTTCGTCGACTCATGCTCACTCCTTCACTTTGATTCCAGCGGCGCGGATAGCCTCTACATCGCTTTCGTATTGCGATTCTGCACCTGAGTCATAGCCAATGTGATAATCACCGGGAAGTGGGCCTTTCTTTGGCTTTTGCAGCTCAATTTCAATAGCTGCTCTCGATGCCTGCCACGTTTGCCAGTGGCCTTGAACATCGTCCATCACGTATTGACCACCAATATCACCACTGCCAATTTCATGGTGATTTTCAGGGTAACGGATAAGGTCTGAGGATTCGCCTCCACGTCGCAACCAACTTTCTTCAAACTGCTTTCTTGATTCGTCCATCGATACTTACCCTCAGTTCAACTCACAAAACGCCACGCTATTTTTGCTACGACAACAGGCATAACACCGATAATCACCCACAGGAGAATGCTACCGAAAAGCACACCCACCAGGTCTTTACCTTCGCCTACCAACCGGACAAAACAGCCAGCAACCACAATGAACGTCGCCACCATCCACAGAGCACCGAGAAGCCTCAATGCAGAGAAAATCAACTCAGCCACGATTTACCCTCCCCCAAATAAAAAGACCTGCGATTACCAGCAGGCCTGTTATTAGCTCAGTGATGTAGATGGTCATCAGAATCCTCCTTTCTTCTTGGACTGCGGTTCCTCGCGTTCACGGCGGCGCATTTCAGCAGACTGTTGGTCTGTGTCATAAATAGCGCCATTTGCCTGTATGCAATACACCGTGCCGGTATTGCCATGACGATTGAGACGAAGGATTAGTTCGGTTTCACCAGGAGGAACGCTGTCATCAAAAGCACCTTCCCGATGGATCCCCACCCAATAATCGCAATCCTGTTCAATCTGCCCTGTATCTCGCGAGTCACTTGGTAATGGGCGTTTATTGGTTCGGCTTTCCAGCGCGCGGTTAAGCTGCGTCAGAAGCACAACAACGCAATCAAGCTCTTTGGCAAGGTTCTTCAGTCCTTTGGTGATCATGCCGTAAGCAAGGTCGTTGCGATCGGCCTTCTCAGCGGTCATTAGTGTCAGGTAATCGACCAGAATCATGCCAACGCATCCTTTTTCTCGCTTGATTCGACGGCTTTCGCTGACGATTTGAGCCAGAGATAATCCCGGCGTGTCGTCGATGTAAAGCAGGTCGATTTCACTCAAGCGATTGGCTGTTTCGATCGCCCTGTTGAAGTCACCATCGTAATCACCCTGATAGCCGTCATCAGCGTCATTTGTCGCCGGAAGGTAAAAAATATTCGGGTTAACACCAGACTTCTGCCCTACCAGTTTTTCCAGTATCTGATCACCTGGCATTTCAAGGCTGAACATCAGAGCGGGCTTTTTCTCATGCACTGCGCAGTTGATTGCCATCTGGCTGTATAGCGTCGTTTTCCCCATCTTAGGGCGAGCGCCAATGACAAACAGAGAGCCTTTCACCAGACCTTTCGGTGACAGCATCCTGTCCAGCGATGGGATCCCTGTGCTCATTCCCCGTTGTTCGCCTGATGGATCAAATCGCTTCTCAAGGTCGCTAACCCAGTCTTCCATGACCTCACCAAATGAGCGAAGGCCGCGACGCGATCCGGTTTTTGCATGGTCTGTCAGTTGCGTGAAAATCGCCTGAATAACTTCGTACTTCTGCGTTGCAGTCATTCCATTGCGGGAATAGAGCAATTCCGTCGCTTCAGTCATGCGGTTGATGGCGTAGCGTTCCATTGCGGTTTCGCGAACCTGCATTGCATAAGCAACGATGTTTGCTGCGCTTGGCGTGTTCTTTGCGATCTCAGCGATATAAGCAAAACCGCCAACAGACACCGTTAACGATTTACGCTCCAGTTCATCGAAAAGCGTCAGGCCATCTACTGGCTTTTGCTCCCGGTGCATTCTGGTTATTTCTTCGAAAATGATTTTGTGTGGTCGGCTGTAAAATGAATCAGGCTTCAGCATCGCCAGAACTTTCTGGACGCGCTCACTGCTGTCATCATCCAGAAGCAATCCACCAATCACCGCCTGCTCTGCCTCGATGCTATGGGGCGGCGCATAAAAATTATCGGTCATCGTGTTCACCCTCACGAACTTTCAGGTAGGTATTGTCGTTAAGCAGGAAATCAAATCCCTTTTTGTGCCAGACGGTTCCGCGTTGATGGTTTGGACGCTCTTCGAACATCCATCGGCAATTTTCGCCTACGTAGCTCAAATAATTTCTCCAGTCCTGCATCGTGAAACCATGCCCGTCAAGCTGTCGGGTTATCACTCCGGCTTTGCGCCAGAACGTTCGGATCTGGTTTTTACGCTTGTCATTCAGTGCGCGGATTCTTGGCGCTTCAGGAAGGATTTCGTGGTAAGCATCGACAACATCCTGACAGC
>CDZM01003322.1_pt1 | contig 23394 bp, 24 predicted proteins | sample 557601 | NCBI WGS metagenome assembly CDZM01 (sample SAMEA3182087, study PRJEB8094) | gut metagenome | biome: human; feature: gut; material: Stool; isolation source: human stools | place: Canada | collected 2013-02-05
TTCACCACGTTTATTAGTTGTATGATGCAACTAGTTGGATTATTAAAATAATGTGACGAAAGCTAGCATTTAGATACGATGATTTCATCAAACTGTTAACGTGCTACAATTGAACTTGATATATGTCAACGAAGCGTAGTTTTATTGGGTGTCCGGCCCCTCTTAGCCTGTTATGTTGCTGTTAAAATGGTTAGGATGACAGCCGTTTTTGACACTGTCGGGTCCTGAGGGAAAGTACCCACGACCAAGCTAATGATGTTGTTGACGTTGATGGAAAGTGCATCAAGAACGCAATTACGTACTTTAGTCATGTTACGCCGATCATGTTAATTTGCAGCATGCATCAGGCAGGTCAGGGACTTTTGTACTTCCTGTTTCGATTTAGTTGGCAATTTAGGTAGCAAACATGCAGACCCCGCACATTCTTATCGTTGAAGACGAGTTGGTAACACGCAACACGTTGAAAAGTATTTTCGAAGCGGAAGGCTATGATGTTTTCGAAGCGACAGATGGCGCGGAAATGCATCAGATCCTCTCTGAATATGACATCAACCTGGTGATCATGGATATCAATCTGCCGGGTAAGAACGGTCTTCTGTTAGCGCGTGAACTGCGCGAGCAGGCGAATGTTGCGTTGATGTTCCTGACTGGCCGTGACAACGAAGTCGATAAAATTCTCGGCCTCGAAATCGGTGCAGATGACTACATCACCAAACCGTTCAACCCGCGTGAACTGACTATTCGTGCACGCAACCTGCTGTCCCGTACCATGAATCTGGGTACTGTCAGCGAAGAACGTCGTAGCGTTGAAAGCTACAAGTTCAATGGTTGGGAACTGGACATCAACAGCCGTTCGTTGATCGGCCCTGATGGCGAGCAGTACAAGCTGCCGCGCAGCGAGTTCCGCGCCATGCTTCACTTCTGTGAAAACCCTGGCAAAATTCAGTCCCGTGCTGAACTGCTGAAGAAAATGACCGGCCGTGAGCTGAAACCGCACGACCGTACTGTAGACGTGACGATCCGCCGTATTCGTAAACATTTCGAATCTACGCCGGATACGCCGGAAATCATCGCCACCATTCACGGTGAAGGTTATCGCTTCTGCGGTGATCTGGAAGATTAATCGGCTTTACCACCGTCAAAAAAAACGGCGCTTTTTAGCGCCGTTTTTATTTTTCAACCTTATTTCCAGATACGTAATTCATCGTCCGTTGTAACTTCTTTACTGGCTTTCATTTTCGGCAGTGAAAACGCATACCAGTCGATATTACGGGTCACAAACATCATGCCGGCCAGCGCCACCACCAGCACACTGGTTCCCAACAACAGCGCGCTATCGGCAGAGTTGAGCAGTCCCCACATCACACCATCCAGCAACAACAGCGCGAGGGTAAACAACATGCTGTTGCGCCAGCCTTTCAATACCGCCTGCAAATAAATACCGTTCATTAACGCCCCAATCAGACTGGCGATTATCCATGCCACGGTAAAACCGATATGTTCAGAAAGCGCCAGCAAGAGCAAATAAAACATCACCAATGAAAGCCCCACCAGCAAATATTGCATTGGGTGTAAACGTTGCGCGGTGAGCGTTTCAAAAACAAAGAACGCCATAAAAGTCAGTGCAATCAGCAGAATGGCGTACTTAGTCGCCCGGTCAGTTAATTGGTATTGATCGGCTGGCGTCGTTACTGCGACGCTAAACGCCGGGAAGTTTTCCCAGCCGGTATCATTGCCTGAAGCAAAACGCTCACCGAGATTATTAGCAAACCAGCTGCTTTGCCAGTGCGCCTGAAAACCTGACTCGCTAACTTCCCGTTTGGCTGGTAGAAAATCACCTAAAAAACTGGGATGCGGCCAGTTGCTGGTTAAGGTCATTTCGCTATTACGCCCGCCAGGCACCACAGAAAGATCGCCGGTACCGCTTAAATTCAGGGCCATATTCAGCTTCAGGTTCTGCTTCCGCCAGTCCCCTTCAGGTAAAGGGATATGCACGCCCTGCCCGCCTTGCTCTAACCCGGTGCCGGGTTCAATGGTCAGCGCCGTTCCGTTAACTTCAGGCGCTTTCACCACACCAATACCACGCGCATCCCCGACGCTAATCACAATAAATGGCTTGCCTAAGGTGATATTTGGCGCGTTGAGTTCGCTAAGACGCGAAACATCGAAATCGGCTTTTAGCGTTAAATCACTGTGCCAGACCTGACCGGTATAAATCCCTATCTTGCGTTCTTCCACGTTCTGATTGCCATCAACCATCAATGACTCAGGTAACCAAAAATGGATAAAACTTCGTTTCCGCTCCACGGTTTTATCCTCTTCCTGCACCGTATAAAGCTCGGTCACAGGAATAGCGATGAGCGGCCCAACGAGTTTTTGCGGCCCGCTGGTACTTTGGCGAATCGCATCTTCCACATCGCTACGGTAATCAGCACGTTCGACAATCACCTGCCGAATCAGCATTATCGGAATCAACAACAGCAATACTGCACCAAACAGGGTGGTCATTTTCCAGAACAGGGGGGATTTCAACATAGTCTTCTCCTTTGCAATGGCAGCAGGATACGAAGGCTATGTGGGAAGAATTTGAAGCTATGTGAAGTGACGGTGAAGTCGAAGCGAAGCCAGCACGCCACCTTCCTGCACGTTGCGCAGCGTGACTTCGCCGTTAAACAAACGGGCGACCTCACTGACGAACGCCAACCCCAGACCGCTGCTTTTTTGCCCATTTGCACGCGGCAAAGAGTAAAAGCGTTCAAAAATACGTGAAAGCGCGTAGTCAGGAATACCACTACCGGTATCCAGCACCTTAAGCGTGACGTGTTCCTGATCCACTTCGGCGCTTAGCGTGATGCAACCGCTCTCGGGGGTAAAATCGATGGCGTTATCCAGTAAATTCCCCAGCGCCTGATCCAGTAACGCCGGTTCAGCAGCAACATTAACCTCGGTGGGCATAACATGCAAAGTGATGTTTTTTTCTGCCAACTGCACGGTACGCGCTTCGCTGACGCGGCGAAATAATGCCGCCACATCAACAGCAGTCAGAACGACTTCCTGACGATTCTCCAGTCTTGCCTGGCATAGTAACGTTTCCACCAGCGCCTGCATTCGCGCATTTTGCGTCAGAATGTTGTCAGTAAAACGAGCCACCACTTCCGGCGGCGGACCTTCGCGTAAAATTTCCGCCGCTCCACGAATCGCCGCCAGTGGGCTTTTTAGCTCATGAGTTAATGCGTAAACATACTGCTCAATATAGTTTTTCCCTTCCAGCTTCACGCGCATACTTTCCAGCGCCTGCGCGAGTTTACGCAGCTCGCTACTACCGAGATCGGGGAGAGGAACGGGCTTATTGTCAGTGACGGAATCAGCATAGCGAGTGAGCCGGGCAATGGAGCGGTTGATCCACCAAACCATGCCTGCGCCAATCACCAGTGCAATCCCCAACAAAATGGCGCTGGCCCATAAAATTCGCCGCTCGCTGCGCTTAATGACCGGAGCCATCGCCGCGTTCGGTTTGCCTACGCTCAAAACGCCAATAAGCCGCGAGCCGTCCATAATCGGCGCGGCAACATACATCACCGAACTTTCGGGATCGGCAGGATTTTGCAACGTGCTGCGCGCACCATACTGACCACGCAACGTTAGCCAGACGTCATTCCAGCGCGAATAATCCTGTCCAACGGCTTTATTTGCCGAATCGAACAATACTTTGCCCTGCGCATCGGTCATATAGACATGATATTCATTGCGCACTTTGTTAATGCCACCGATATTGGCGCGAAACGGGCGATGTTGTAGCTGATTAAACGCCTGCGCCAGTTGCCCATGCGTTGGGTCCCCAGAGAGCAAATCGGGACGCGCCAGCTCCGCCAGCAACGTTGCGGTGTCGATCAACGTCCCCTCCGTTGCTCTTCGCACGCCCGGTTTAACTTCTTTGACAAAAATAGCCAGTACGAACCAGGCCGCCACCGCCACCAGTAAAAAATAGCCCAGCAGCAACCGCATGCCGATACGCATTACAGGCCCCTCAGGCTATATCCCATGCCGCGATGAGTATTAATCGGTGAAAGATCGGGGTTGATGGCGCGCAGCTTGGCACGCAGCGTTTTAATGTGGGTATCGACGGTGCGATCGTAGGTGTCCTGCGCATCTTCCCACACGCTATCCATCAGTTGCTGGCGGGACCAGACGCGGCCCGGTGACTTGAGTAACGTCTTCAACAATAAAAACTCATACCGCGTCAGCGCTAATGGCGTGTCAAACCAGCTGATCTGCGCCGCGGGTTCATTCAATTCAAAATGTCCAATACGGATGACGGGAGACGGCGTCGAGAACTTCTTCACCCGACGCAGTAAGGTGCGCACCCTGGCGCACACTTCGCGGGGTGAAAACGGTTTAGCCACGTAGTCGTCAGCGCCAATTTCCAGCCCAAGCAGGCGATCGACCTCTTCACTTCGGGCCGTCAGGAACAGTACAGGTAACGCCGGATGGAGCGCCAGTAACTGGCGGCACAATTCAAAGCCACTGATATCAGGCAAACCAACGTCGAGAATCATGACATCGGGAACCTGCTGGCGAGCTTTATCCAGCACCGGCAAGCCTCGCTCAAAGACCTCGACGGCAAAACCTTCCTGCTGCAACATGTAGACCAGAGTGTCGGCTATCCCTTGCTCATCTTCCACTAACCAGACCGTTTCCCGTTGCATAAATCGCCTCTGTTATTGCCGCCACGGCATGACAGGAACCGCGCTAATCGCGTTTTTCGGCGAACCTTCTACAACTTTGTCGGAGTAAGCCAGATAAGCGAGCGCGTTGCGTTTGGCGTCATAAAAGCGCACGACCTGTAACGACTTAAAGACCAGGGACGTGCGTTTTTTGAATACTACCTCGCCCTGAGCTTTGCCGTTTTTAATACGATCCGACAGTTCAATCGGCCCGACTTGCTGACAAGAAATGGCCGCATCGGAGGTATCTTCCGCCAGACCCAATCCCCCTTTAATACCACCGGTTTTCGCCCGGCTCACATAACAGGTGACATTTTTCACATCGGGATCGTCAAAGGCTTCCACAACAATTTTGTGATCCGGGCCGATCATTTTAAATACGGTGTCGACCGAACCAATCTCTTCTGCATGAGCCAATGGCCCCAGCATTATCAGGCTTAAAGACAGGATCAAATGCTTGTATTTCATATTGTTACCATTTTTATCTATTACACGAGCAATTAGTTCGTCACGGTAAATAACATATTGATTAAGAACAAAATCTCAATACTTTTATTTCCGTCAAGCCCTAAAACATACTCTACTAAGAAAAAAACACTGAATGCTAAAACAGCAAAAAATGCTATTATCCAATTACCTGATGTCAGGTGCTCGTTGTTGAAAGGATGAGGATATTTTATGGATCAGGCCGGCATTATTCGCGACCTTTTAATCTGGCTGGAAGGTCATCTGGATCAGCCCCTGTCGCTCGACAATGTAGCGGCGAAAGCAGGTTATTCCAAGTGGCACTTACAGAGAATGTTTAAAGATGTCACTGGCCATGCTATTGGCGCGTATATTCGTGCTCGTCGTTTGTCGAAATCGGCGGTCGCACTACGCCTGACTGCGCGTCCGATTCTGGACATCGCGCTGCAATACCGCTTCGACTCTCAACAGACATTTACCCGCGCATTCAAGAAGCAGTTTGCCCAGACTCCTGCACTTTACCGCCGTTCTCCTGAATGGAGCGCCTTTGGTATTCGCCCGCCGCTACGCCTGGGTGAATTCACTATGCCAGAGCACAAATTTGTCACCCTGGAAGATACGCCGCTGATTGGTGTTACCCAGAGCTACTCCTGTTCGCTGGAGCAAATCTCTGATTTCCGCCATGAAATGCGTTATCAGTTCTGGCACGATTTTCTCGGCAACGCGCCGACCATTCCGCCGGTGCTCTACGGCCTGAATGAAACGCGTCCGAGTCAGGATAAAGATGACGAACAAGAGGTATTCTATACCACTGCGTTAGCCCAGGATCAGGCAGATGGCTATGTACTGACGGGGCATCCGGTGATGCTGCAGGGTGGCGAATATGTGATGTTTACCTATGAAGGTCTGGGAACCGGCGTGCAGGAGTTTATCCTGACGGTATACGGAACGTGCATGCCAATGCTCAACCTGACGCGCCGTAAAGGTCAGGATATTGAGCGATACTACCCGGCAGAAGATGCCAAAGCGGGAGATCGCCCAATTAATCTACGCTGTGAACTGCTGATTCCGATCCGTCGTTAACGCTGCAGCTCATCTAATGCAGGGGCGTCCAGATGCGAGATGTCCCCTGCGGTTTCAACGACCCAGCCAGACGCCAGCCACAGGCTTTCCTGATAATCCACGCGCGAAATAGAACAGTTACGCAGACGTAAGCGGCGCTCTGCCCATGCTGGTAATCCGAGAATCGTACTCACCAGGCATCCCAGTGCAATACCGTGGCTCACCAGCAGCGGTCGGCTTCCCTGCGGTAAGTCCCGGCAAGATTCCAGTGCCGCATTGACGCGATCGCTGAGCTCCTGCATTGACTCGCCTTCAGGAATACGCCCGTCAACGGTGCCATTGACCAGCTGCCGACGCCAGTTCTCTTCTTCTTCGGTCAGAGAATCGATATGTCTTTTTTCCAGCACACCCATGTTTAATTCACGCAGGCGAGAATCAAAGATGATGTCACAGCCGCAGGCCTGGGCGATGATTTCCGCCGTACGCCGGGTGCGTCCTAAATCGCTACTGATGATATGCGTAATGCCAAGCTCTTTGGCACGGGTTGCCACCTGCATCGCCTGTTGCTCACCTTTGGCGGTCAGCGGGCTGTCAGACTGGCCCTGAATACGTCGCTCGGCGTTCCACTGCGTTTCACCGTGGCGGACTAGGTATACCTGTAACATGCTTTTTTTCCGTATACTGCTGTAACGTTAATTTTCTGAGTAATGCTGATTATGCACCAAGTTGTCTGTGCGACCACCAATCCCGCTAAAATTCAGGCCATTCTGCAGGCATTTCACGAGATCTTCGGCGAAGGATCCTGCCATATTGCATCCGTTGCCGTCGAGAGCGGTGTACCGGAACAGCCCTTTGGCAGTGAGGAAACGCGCGCTGGCGCACGAAATCGGGTAGCAAATGCCCGCCGTTTACATCCAGAGGCTGATTTTTGGGTGGCGATTGAAGCTGGCATCGATGGTGACAGCACCTTCAGTTGGGTGGTGATTGAAAACGCCAGCCAGCGCGGCGAAGCGCGTTCGGCAACTTTGCCGTTACCTGCGGTGATTCTGGAAAAAGTGCGTGATGGCGAGGCGCTCGGCCCCGTGATGTCGCGTTATACCGGCATTGATGAAATTGGCCGTAAAGAGGGAGCAATCGGCGTGTTTACCGCCGGGAAACTTACCCGCGCCAGCGTCTATCACCAGGCGGTGATCCTGGCGCTGAGTCCGTTTCATAATGCGGTGTATCAGTGATCTTTCAGCAACACGTCTTCCAGCCACTGGCGCAGCTCCACGGGTGCGGCTTTCAGGCTGTTAGATCCACGCGTAATCGTCGCGATGCCCGCGCCGAGTTCATTTTTTAACTCACGCTGGCTCATTTCGCCGCGCAGCAGCTCTTCGACAATACGCACGCGAGTCCCCAACGCTTCGCGCTCATCTGGCGTCAGCATCAGGTTTAACAACGGTAAATGGAGATCGTTTTGGTAGGCATTCTTAAGCAGGTCGACAAAACGTAACCACTCCTGGTGACGCTGTTCTGCCATCGCTGCTGAATAGGGTGATTGTTGGGCCATAATATGTCGCCATTGTTAGCGGGGGAAGCAAAATGCCTCCCCCGGTTGTACTCGCTAAAGAGTACGATAGCATATCATAAACGTGCGGATCAGTAACGACGTCCCCATTCCGTGGCGCTCATCAATGTCGGTTTATCCCCCATGAAATAGCGGTAGTAAGCGTCATAAGCCAGCACGTTCTTCACATAACCGCGCGTCTCGGAGAACGGAATACTCTCGACAAATGCCACTGCGTCGATACGCCCGGCGCTGTTGCCAAGCCAGGTTCGCACCCGTCCTGGTCCGGCGTTATAAGCTGCTGAGGAGAAAATACGGTTATTACCAAACTGCTGATAAACATATTGCAGGTAACTGGTGCCAATGTTGATGTTTGTTTCCGGATCCAGCAATTGCCCAGGGCTGCTATAACCGGGAATAGAGAACATCTTCACCGTATGGGTCGCTGTACCCGGCATAATCTGCATCAGGCCGCTGGCCCCTACCGGTGATTTCACTTTCGGATTCCAGGCGCTCTCCTGACGGGCAATCGCCATCGCATAGCTTTGCGGGATCTCCTTCCCACTGGTGTAACGTTTGAAAAGATCGTTGTAAGCCAGCGGGAATCGCTCTTCCAGATGATCCCATAGCTTCCCGGCGATCGTTGCCTGAACGCTAAGATCCCACCATTGGTTATTGAAAGCATACCGAGCCAGTTGAGCCTGCTCTGTTTTTGACTTGCTCTTCACCAGATTGGCCCACTCGCTACGCGCGGTATTATCGAGATTCCAGTACATCAACTCGCGCACGCGCGCCATCTCCGGCCCCTGAGTCAGGGCGCTGTCAACATTCTGCGGCGCTTTATCAATCTTCAGCTCATACTCTTCGCCGATGCGTTGTGCTGCAACCATCGGGTAGAAACCACGCTGTTGCATGAGTTGATGCAAAATCTCTTTTGCTTCAGCTTCACGTCCGCGTTCCAGCAGTAAATCCGCCTGCCAGTAACGCCATTCATCTTTCTCTTTCGCCTCCATCGGCAAACGCGCCAGCCAGGTATTCAGGCCGCGACGATCGCCGGTGCCAAGCGCCATTCGCACACGGCGTTCAATAAGCGAAGTAGATTGCGAACGCATAATGGCGTCATCACGCCATTTCGCCTGTTCGTCGGTGACATCGTTGCCCATCAAACGCCAGGCGACGATATCGCGCAGCTCCTGAATCTGATCTTCATTAAGCTGCTGCGCCTGGGCAAGCGACGGGATCATCAGCCGTGCATTTTCAGCATCCTGCCGCGCCACACTGGCAAACGCCACCGCCGCCATTTGACGGGTAAAATCGGTCGCTCCGGTTGTACGCGCGAAGGTCAGTACCGTATTAGGATTGTTTGCCAGTGAAATGATTGCCGAAGCGATAGTCTGGTAATCGGCAGGCATCTGCCCTGCCAGCACTGTTACCAGGCCAGTGTTACCCGCTTTCATCGCCAGACGGATACGCTCTAAATACGCCAGCGGATCTTGTTTACCTGACGCACGCCAGACGCTAAATAACTTGTCACAGGCGTTAGGCTGGCTCTTGCCGGTTAGCCACAGCTCTTTCGCCCCTTGCCAGGCTTCTTCACTCTGCCCGGTGTTCCATTTCGCATAGTAGTAATTACATTGCGCTTCGGTAGTTCCGGGCTTTTCCGGACTAAAGGCTAACAAGCCACGCCAGTCTTCACGCCGCGCCAGTTCATTGACGAAACGAGATTGCAGCGTGCGAGCGGGAGGAAGCGTGGGGTTAGCGCGAACAAAGTTAGTGACCGTCACCGCCGGTTGATTCATCAGGTCATCGGTGATCTGGCGGTATTCCAGGTAGGGATAAAGCGGATAATCCTTCAGTCCAGGCATCATTTGTTCGACCACATCCATTTGTCGATTATCCCAGGCCTGCTTGATTTGGGCGTAGCGGCTACGCTGCTCATCCAGTGAGTCGGCTCGCGCCACGCTGCTGACCGTCAGCAGACAGACACCGGCAGCCAACAGCCGCCAGGTAACGTGTTTGGCTTTTTCCACAAGCGCATCCTCTAAGTGTAAATACATCAATGCAGCGTCATGCCGCGTAATAGATTTATGCTAACCAGTCATTGCCGTTTACGCCACGTTACGGACACTTTTTTACTTTTACTGCGAGGGTGATCGACCGGCTGGGATTAGGCGGGGAAAAAGGCTACACTTCGCCTTTGAAAACTCATCATCACGATAAACATAGAGGCGAAGTCCAACGTGGCTCAATTCGTTTATACCATGCATCGTGTCGGCAAAGTTGTTCCGCCGAAACGTCATATTTTGAAAAACATCTCTCTGAGTTTCTTCCCTGGGGCAAAAATTGGTGTCCTGGGTCTGAACGGCGCGGGTAAGTCTACCCTGCTGCGCATTATGGCGGGCATCGATAAAGATATCGAAGGTGAAGCACGTCCGCAACCGGATATCAAGATTGGTTATCTGCCGCAGGAACCTCAGCTCAACCCGGAACACACCGTACGTGAGTCCATTGAAGAAGCGGTTTCTGAAGTGGTTAACGCCCTGAAACGTCTGGATGAAGTGTATGCGCTGTACGCCGATCCGGATGCCGATTTTGACAAACTGGCCGCTGAACAGGGCCGTCTGGAAGAGATCATTCAGGCTCACGACGGTCACAACCTGAACGTTCAGCTGGAGCGTGCGGCGGATGCGCTGCGTCTGCCGGACTGGGACGCGAAAATCGCTAACCTCTCCGGTGGTGAGCGTCGTCGCGTGGCGTTGTGCCGCCTGCTGCTGGAAAAACCAGACATGCTGCTGCTCGACGAACCGACCAACCACCTGGATGCCGAATCCGTGGCCTGGCTGGAACGCTTCCTGCACGACTTCGAAGGCACCGTTGTGGCGATTACCCACGACCGTTACTTCCTCGATAACGTTGCGGGCTGGATCCTCGAACTGGACCGCGGTGAAGGTATTCCGTGGGAAGGTAACTACTCCTCCTGGCTGGAGCAGAAAGATCAGCGCCTGGCGCAGGAAGCTTCACAAGAAGCGGCGCGTCGTAAGTCGATCGAGAAAGAGCTGGAGTGGGTACGTCAGGGAACTAAAGGCCGCCAGTCGAAAGGTAAAGCACGTCTGGCGCGCTTTGAAGAGCTAAACAGCACCGAATATCAGAAACGTAACGAAACCAACGAACTGTTTATTCCACCAGGACCGCGTCTTGGCGATAAAGTGCTGGAAGTCAACAACCTGCGTAAATCCTATGGCGATCGTCTGCTGATTGATGACCTGAGCTTCTCGATCCCGAAAGGAGCGATCGTCGGGATCATCGGTCCGAACGGTGCGGGTAAATCGACCCTGTTCCGTATGATCTCTGGTCAGGAACAGCCGGACAGCGGCACCATCACTTTGGGTGAAACGGTGAAACTGGCATCGGTTGATCAGTTCCGTGACTCAATGGATAACAGCAAAACCGTTTGGGAAGAAGTTTCCGGCGGGCTGGATATCATGAAGATCGGCAACACCGAGATGCCAAGCCGCGCCTACGTTGGCCGCTTTAACTTTAAAGGGGTTGATCAGGGTAAACGCGTTGGCGAACTTTCCGGCGGTGAGCGCGGTCGTCTGCATCTGGCGAAGCTGCTGCAAGTTGGCGGCAACATGTTGCTGCTCGACGAACCAACCAACGACCTGGATATCGAAACCCTGCGCGCGCTGGAAAACGCCCTGCTGGAGTTCCCGGGCTGTGCGATGGTTATCTCGCACGACCGTTGGTTCCTCGACCGTATCGCCACGCACATCCTGGACTACCAGGATGAAGGTAAAGTTGAGTTCTTCGAAGGTAACTTTACCGAGTACGAAGAGTACAAAAAACGCACGCTGGGCGCAGACGCGCTGGAGCCGAAGCGTATCAAGTACAAGCGTATTGCGAAGTAATGCGTAAAATGCCGGGTGCGGCGCGCCAGCATCGCATCCGGTATTAGTTAAATGATTAGTCCCCGGAAAAGCCAGGATTTTCTTTAAGCGTATTAGCTCAGATGCGGACTGACATCTCAAATCAAGCGGGAACTCATGGTTCCCGCTTAACGTTTTATTCACCGCGCAAAATCTGGCGGAAATGGGAAACCAGCGGACGTTGGTTGGCTTTATGCCAGGCTGCCCATAATTGCGTTGAATAATTCATCCACGGCAATTCACGTAATACCACCCCTTCCGGCGCATTATGACGCAGACTATGTTGAATTAAGGCCAGACCTAATCCCGCAGCGACCAAACCTAATGCCGTGAGGGGTTCACCCGCTTCCAGGCGAATATCAGGATTAAACCCGGCGTTAACACAGGCGGCGACAAAATGATCGCGGGAATGCGCATCGTCGTTATGAATCACCGCAATCCACTGCTCATCGCCAAGTTGTGACGCAACAAGATTTTCCTCCTGCGCCAGAGGATGATTTTGCGGTAAGGCCAACAACATTCGATCATCCAGAACCTGAATATATTCAAGATCCTGCTCGCTGTCGGTGGGCGGCGTATCGACCAGAGAAAAATCGAGACTGCGCTGGCGCAGGCCTTCAATCTGGGTAGCCGGTGGTTGGCTGTAAAGAGCGATATGCACATTCGGACGCGATACACGTAACGTACGTAGCGCCGTAGAAAGCACACCGGAATGCATGGCGTTTTCGATATAGCCAATACACAAGCCACCATCTTCCCCCCTTCCCAGGCGTTTGCCTAACGACTCCAGGCGGTTGGCATGTGTCAGCAACGAACGTGTTTCGGCAAGGAATGTCTGTCCATCAGCGGTCAGGCGAATGCGCTGCTGATTACGCTCAAACAGCGTCAGCCCCAGCCGTTCTTCCAGTTGTGCAATCTGGCGGCTCAGCGGTGATTGCGAGATATGTAATCGCTCGGCTGCGCGTCCAACGTGCTCTTCTTCTGCGACCACCACGAAGTACTTCAGTTGGCGTAAATCAATCATGTTAGACCTCAAAGGACTTAAGTCAGACGAATTATGTCCTATCAAGTCACAACCTCGCAAGGTATTGTGATCCACGTCACAGGGCGATAGCAAAAAAACGCCCTAACCCAAACCGAATAATTGAGGACATCTTATGAGCATCAAAAATTTACTTCCCGGCAAAATTGGCTTAGGTGGCGCACCACTCGGCAACATGTTCCGTGCCATTCCGGAAGAAGAGGCCCACACCACCGTGAGCGAAGCCTGGAACCTGGGCGTGCGTTACTTTGATACCGCGCCGCTGTACGGCTCTGGCCTTTCTGAAATCCGCATGGGCGAAGCGCTGTCTCAGTATCCACGCGATGAATACGTTCTGAGTAGCAAAGTCGGTCGCATCATGCTGGACGAAATGGAAGATCCGGCAAAACGGGATTTCGGTGAAAAAGGTGGCCTGTTCGAACACGGCCTGAAAAACAAAATTCTGAATGACTACTCTGCTGACGCCACGCTGCGATCGATTGAAGACAGCCTGAAACGCCTGAAAACAGACCGTCTGGACATTGTCTGGATCCACGACCCGGCGCAGGACTTCTACGGTGACAGCTGGCTGGAGCAGTTCAACATTGCCCGTACCGGTGCATTTCGTGCGCTGACGCGTTTGCGTGACGAAGGTGTGATTAAAGCCTGGGGACTGGGTGTGAACCGCGTCGAACCTTGCGAACTGACGCTGGCGCTGGACGAACCGAAGCCGGATGCGTTCCTGCTGGCGGGGCGTTATTCCCTGCTGGATCACGAACGTGCGCTGCAACGCCTGATGCCAGAAGCACTGGAACAGAACGTGGATATCGTTGTGGGCGGTCCATACAGCTCTGGCGTACTGGCAGGCGGCGAGCACTTTGAATATCAGAAAGCCTCTGCGGCCATCCAGCAGAAAGTGGCGCAAATTAACGCCATTGCCACACGTTTCAATGTGAACGTTAAAGCGGCTGCGCTGCAGTTCGCGCTGGCAAACCCGGCCGTTGCAGCGGTTATTCCTGGCTCCAGCCGTCCTGGCCGTATGGCAGAAGATCTGGCTGCACTGAATGCGCCTGTTCCGGCTGAATTCTGGGCAGAAATGCGCCGTCAAAATCTGGTTGCGGAAAACGCTCCGCTGCCGACCCGTTAATCAACCTGGTGAGAAAACGATGAAACTGGATCTGACAGGTAAAGTCGCGGTGGTCAGCGGCTCAACCTCCGGCATTGGGCAGGGTATCGCCGCCGGACTGGCAAAAGCAGGCGCAACGGTGGTTGTCGTCGGCCGTAAACAGCGCGGCGTTGATGACGCCATGGCTGCGATTGCGGCACAAACTCCCACGGCGTCACTGCGTGGCGTGGTGGCCGATCTCAGCACCGAAGACGGCGTGGCTGCGCTGATCGCTGCAGTCCCAACGGCTGATGTGCTGGTCAATAATCTGGGCATTTTCAACGATAAAGATTTCTTTAGCGTTCCGGATGATGAGTGGATGCACTTCTATAACGTCAACGTCCTCTCCGGCGTTCGTCTGGCGCGTCACTATGCGCCAGGCATGACGGAACAGGGCTGGGGGCGGATTATCTTTGTCTCGTCCGAATCCGGCGTGGCAATCCCTGGCGACATGATCAACTACGGCGTCACCAAAGCTGCGAATCTGGCGGTCTCTCATGGTCTGGCGAAACGACTGGCGGGGACCGGTGTAACTGTCAACGCCATTCTGCCAGGGCCAACCTTTACCGATGGCCTGAAAGAGATGCTGGCGGATGCCGCTACACAGTCGGGACGCAGTGCGCGTGAACAGGCCGATGAGTTTGTTAAAACCTCGCGTCCGAGCTCCATCATCCAGCGTGCGGCAGATGTGGAAGAAGTGGCGAATCTGGCGGTTTATCTCGCGTCACCGCTTTCCTCGGCAACCACAGGGGCAGCCCTGCGCGTCGATGGCGGCGTCGTCGACACCCTGACAATGTAACCCTATAAATTAAGAGAAAATTATCATGGCTAAAACAACTGTATCGATCGAAATTCCGGCTTCTGCCGACGCCGTATGGCAATTGATGGGCGGCTTTGATGCGCTGCCAGACTGGCTGCCGTTCATCCCGAAAAGCGTAGTGACAGAAGGCGGTCGCGTTCGTTCGCTGACAACCTCTGACGGCGGCACTGTGGTTGAACGTCTGGAAGCGTTTGATAACCGTCAACGCAGTTATACCTATTCCATTATTCAGGCACCGTTCCCGGTGGTGGATTACCTCTCCACCATTACCGTTCATGAAACCGCCGACAGCCAGGTTTCCCGTGTGGAATGGTTCGGTGAATTCACCCCGGTGAATGTGACGAACGAAGAGGCCGAGGCGCTGTTTACCGGCATCTATCGGGATGGTCTCAAGGCGCTGAAGGACAACTTTGTTGCCTGATGCAATCGACAGGCGTCGGAACGTCCGGCGTCTGATTATTAACAAAATCAGAATAGTCTATTGTCATTTGTATCATTTATGTTATCAGGCAGCAGGCGTATTCTCTCCCCATCGCGTTAATAAACGCCAAACAATTAAGACACTCTGGAATATAAACATGAAAACGATCATCGCAATTTTTACAGCTTCTCTTTTCTCTGTCGCGGCGTTTAACGCATCGGCGCAAAGCGTGACAGCAACCGGTACAACACTGGATTCCGCTGAAGCGGTTATTGCGCAGAAAGCGAAAGAGATGAACGCCTCTGAATATAAAATTACCAGCGCTCGCATGGGCAATACCGTCACCATGAGTGCCGAACTGTATAAATAATCGCGCGAGGGACCCATTACGTAATTTGCTAAATATGCGCTGAATGCGTTGCCATTAATAAACCGTATTGTAATGCCACCGATGACGCGTTCCCGCGCGGGTGACGTTGCGACTGACATAATGGCGGACTATTACGCGCAGCGCGCCAGTGCTGGACTTTTCATTAGCGAAGGTACGCAAATCAGCAGAAGCGCTGCGCATAATTTTCCACGGCACGCTGATTTACTCCGGTAAAGACACCAAAGCGCGCGCCGAACAGGCGCTGGCTAACGGCTAGTCGGATCTGATTGGATTTGGTCGTCCGTATAGTGCCAAAAGCGGAAGTTGGTAGTTTCAGCCTATGTTGATAAACGGGGAGCCGGTCAGCACGTAAAGAGATTTTTTTGTACTGCTATGGCCCGATCAAAAATCGATTGAGCCGAATGTGCTAGCTATCTCCGAAGATAATTTTTTCGAGCTCCTGCAAGTCCTGCTGTGATTGCTCGTTAAGGTTAGCCTCTAACTTGTCGTACCATGTAAGCAGTTTCTTGCCAAGTGGTGTCAAAACCGAGCCTCCACCTTTACTGCCGCCTGTTGATGTAATTACCACCGGCTTACCTATGCCTTTATTGAGTGTATCAATCAGGAGCCACGCCCTTTTATAGGGGATTCCCAGATCTTTTGCGGCAGCTGAAAGGGAATGAAACCCATCTATAGCTCGTAAAAGATCGATTTTCCCCGGTCCCAGCGAGATATTGTCATTAATGTAGATTCGGGGTCTGACCAAAATAAAATCAAACATAAGCGTTTTTTTATTCATTCTGAGAACTCCGTGCAAAGTATTTTTATCGGGTGTGTTTGAAAGTTTTGATGGCAGAAATAAGAAGGATCACACCAAGTAAAGTCATAAGGGCTTTAAGTGGGAACAAGCCGACCATAAGTCCACCAATTGCTGCACCAATTACTGAACCAATAACCATCCATACAAACAGTGTCCTTTCTTGCTTCAGAATCAGGAAAGCATCTGCATTTATATAACGGGAAAAGCCAACAATCATTGTTGGCAGGCTAATCATCAGTGAAAGACTTCCGGCCAGTTTAATATCTGCCCCGAAAAGGATAACGATTGTGGGGATAAGAAGCTCTCCGCCAGCCACTCCGAGCAATGCTGCGACTATCCCGATAAAGCCCCCTGATACCACCCCCACAATAATCATGGCAAGGCCAGGTTGAAATAACCCGCCTGAAATACTGTGCAACGGCATCCAGGCTTCAGAGAGCATGACAAAAGACAGTAAAACAAGCAGGATCAGAATGATTCTGTCCAGCCAGATTCTGGACATCTTTATGGCACGACCTGCGGCCCACCATGCTCCAATAAGACTTCCTGCCAGCAAATTTATGACAATATCAAGATGCGCCACCAACTGATCAAAAGATATAGATTTTGTTCGGAAAATTAAAGCAATAGCCACCACGGCGAGACTCATTGCTTTGTTAAAAATGACGGCTTCCAGAGAAGGGATTTTGAAACTACCGATCAGTACGGGAAGGCGAAATTCAGCCCCTCCGAGGCCAATCAACCCACCTAAAGCCCCTATTACCGCGCCTGAGAAAAAACCTTTACCATTCCTGTTTGAAACTGACGACATGCGTTCCTCTCTAATTCGTTATGTCTTTTTTGACATAACGACAAGCATAGCATTGCAGAACAGGCGTCTGGTAGTTGCTTGTAAAGACGAGGATTGATCCAGGTTAAAATTTATTCTATTAACCTGCTCTCCGTTGTTTAACACACCACGATTTATGTGATGCTTTCATGAGAAATTAAAACAACTAAGAACTTCCGCTTCTCGCTCGAAGCGGACTGTCAGATTTGATTGCATTCTGGCTACGCAACTGGTCGGTTGGAGTATGAAGTTGCTCACGAATAGCCTTAGCATCCGCAATTTCGTAGCGGGTCACCCGTGCAGGTTCTTTTAAACCTTGTTTAATCTCAACAGCCTCTTCCAGAGAGGTTTTCAACTTATCAAAAAAACTCATTTTATACCTCGCCTTTGAGCCGTTTCGTCACGGTTATCTCTGCTCGCCCATCATCTCCCGCACCAGCTCCACACAGCGCAGGAAACGGCTGTCGTAATCGTCCTCTTCAACCCGCACAAATTCGATATTGTTCTCTTCCAGCATCTCCACCAGCAAGTTCTGGAACTCTTTGCGATCCACCGAACTGCCGAGGCTGCGTAAACCATCCGCCACCCACGGGGTGTTGTTCTCCAGCAGGATCACCAGATCAAAACGGTATTCATCAATCAGCGCCTGCACGAACGGATGCTCCCGCCCTTCGTACTTTTTGCAGAACGCCTGGGTAGTGACAAAATCAGTGTCGATAAACGCCACTTTATTGGCATATTTCACTGCAAAATCAATGTATTGAGCGTGTCCCAGCGCGATTTTATCGTAGTCGGAATACTGCAATGCGATCTCATCACCGCCAAGGTGTGAAAAGACATAATCGCGACCATATTCCCATGCACTGGTAGTGTTGAAGATATTAGCAAGTTTGTTTACCAGGGTTGATTTACCGCTCGACTCGCCGCCAAGGATCGCCACGGTACGCACAAAGAACGGCTTCACTTCGGTGGGAATATATTCCCAGTAGCGGAACGGGTTTTCGCGGATCTGCGCACCGCTGATACTCATAAAGGTGCGTTTCGGATCGACCAGCACCGTCTCGATCCCCAGATGTTCCATATACTGTGGCGCATCGGCTTCTTCCGAGGTGTAGATCAGGTCCGGCTGGATCCCCTTTTCAGCCATAAACTTTTTGATGCCGTTGCTCCACACATCCCAGCCGTGCGGATACGGCTCCATGCCCTCTTCGTTGAAGGCATGAATACGGATATTTTTCTGATATTTAAAGGTTTGCAATAACCAGCGCAGACGATCCGGCACCGTGGGCTGCTGCGACATGGCGCTGTCTTCAAACAACGCACGGTCACGGGTATCGTCAAAGCCCATAATGATATGCAGCTCGTCAACCTGGCTACAGGCGCGCTGGATAAGGTAGATATGTCCGGTATGCAGCGGGTAGAACTTACCGAATACGACACCAATGGTTTTCTTCTGCCGGGGAAACTCAAGCCCCAAAAAACGGTGCAACGCCTCCAGCTTTTGCGCGCTGGGGCTTTTAATTTTGGCATTCAGTAACTGGCTTAAATACCCTTTGGTCATACCGCTGGCATCAGCTACCTGCTGTAGCGTGCAGCCTTGTTGCTTGATGGCAGTTTTCAGGTAATCAAATGACGACATATCTCCCTCCGTATCTCTCATTATAAGTCGTCGAACACGCTAAGCGCGTCGGAGAGTTTTTTAACGCCAAAAATCTGCATCCCTTCCGGCGCTTTTTTCGGTACGTTAGCCGCCGGAACAATCGCCCGGCGAAAACCGTGTTTCGCCGCTTCTGAGATACGTTCCTGACCGCTGGGCACCGGGCGGATCTCCCCTGCCAGCCCGACTTCACCAAACACCACCAGATCCTGCGGCAGCGGTCTGTCACGCAGGCTGGAAACCATCGCCAGCAGTAACGCCAAGTCGGCGCTGGTTTCGGTTACCTTCACGCCGCCGACCACGTTCACAAATACATCCTGATCGGCCATTTGCAGACCACCGTGACGGTGCAAGACAGCCAGCAGGATCGCCAGACGGTTTTGCTCCAGCCCTACCGCCACGCGGCGTGGATTCGCCATCATCGAGTGATCGACCAGCGCCTGGATCTCCACCAGCAGCGGACGCGTTCCTTCCCACACTACCATCACTGAGCTACCGGAGGTCACTTCATCACCGCGGCTTAAAAAGATTGCCGAAGGGTTGCTGACTTCACGCAGACCCTGTTCGGTCATCGCGAAGACGCCCAGTTCATTCACCGCGCCGAAGCGGTTTTTATGGCTACGCAAGGTGCGGAAACGGGAGTCGGCATCGCCGTCCAGAAGCACCGAACAGTCAATACAGTGTTCCAGCACTTTAGGGCCAGCCAGCGAGCCATCTTTGGTTACGTGCCCGACCATGACAATCGCCACGCCGCGCGTTTTGGCGAAGCGCGTCAGATAAGCCGCCGTTTCACGCACCTGCGCCACGCTACCAGGCGATGATTGTACATCCGCCATATGCATCACCTGGATCGAGTCAATTACCATCAGTTTCGGTTGCTCTTCTTCGGCAATCAGGCAGATCTGTTCGATGCTGGTTTCCGACAACATATTGAGATTGTCAGTCGGCAGGCCAAGGCGATGAGCGCGCATTGCCACCTGTTGCAGCGACTCTTCGCCAGTGACATACAGCGTTTTCATCTGCTGGGCCAGTTTGCACAGCGTTTGCAGTAGCAGCGTGGATTTCCCCGCACCTGGGTTACCGCCAATCAGAATGGCGCTTCCCGGCACCACGCCGCCGCCTAGTACGCGGTCGAACTCTTTAAATCCGGTGGAAAAACGCGGCAGCTCTTCAAGGCTGATATCGGAGAGTTTCTGGACTTTTGCCACCCCGGCGCTACCGGCATAGCCACTGAGACGCTCGTTACGCGCCACCGTTGGCGACGCAGCAAGACGCACCTCGGTGATGGTGTTCCAGGCATGACAGGCACTGCACTGCCCCTGCCAGCGCGGATAATCGGCCCCGCATTCATTACAAACAAAGGCGCGTTTTGGAGCTTTTGCCACGGTGTACCTCGTTAATGCTGTGCCGCCCGCAGGATGACGGGCGAGCAATTACTTCTGATTCAGGCTGCCAGAGAGGATGCAGAATACCCCCATCAGGTCAGCGTGACGGATGGTGACTTCCGTCTTTTCATTCACTTTTGGCTTGGCATGGTAGGCAATCCCCAGCCCTGCCGCTTTGATCATCGGCAGGTCATTGGCTCCATCGCCAATCGCCACAGTCTGCGCCAGCGGGATTTCATACTCCTGCGCGAGGCGAGTTAGAGTTTTCGCTTTGTACTGCGCGTCTACGATGTCGCCGATCACATTGCCGGTAAATTTACCGTCCATGATCTCCAGTTCATTGGCTACCACGGCTGTCAGGCGCAGCTTGTCGCGCAGGTATTCAGCAAAGAAAGTAAAGCCACCGGAGGCAATCGCCACTTTCCAGCCCAGCGTTTCCAGCTTGAGTACCAGTTGCGTTAAGCCTGGCATCAGCGGCAGATTTTCACGCACCTGTTGCAGAATATTGGCGTCAGCGCCTTTCAGCGTCGCCACGCGGCTGCGCAGGCTGGCGGTAAAATCGAGTTCGCCGCGCATCGCCCGTTCGGTTACCTCCGCCACCATCTCGCCCGTTCCGGCCAGTTTGGCAATTTCATCAATACATTCAATCTGGATGGCGGTGGAATCCATGTCCATCACCAGCAAACCCGGCGTGCGCAGGTGCGGGATTTTCCCCAGCGGCGCGACATCCAGCTGCGCTTCGTGGGCCAGGCGCGTAGCCCGCGCGGTGAGTGAACCTGCCAGACGAATCACCTGATAATCTTCCACGCACCAGGCGGCAACAATCACCATCGCCGCGCCCAGTTTGCTCTGGTATTGGGTCAGACGTTGTTTATCCAGCCCACGACCATACAGCAGCCAGCCGCTACGACCTGCGTGGTAATCCAGTGGCATCACTTCATCACCACTTAATGAAAGAGGCAGACCGGGCCATAAAGAGACATCTTCAGGCAGGTCGCACCAGGTAATGTTAGGCATTAAGGCTCCTGTAAAATCGTTCGAAGCAGGGAAAATAACGCATGAGGCTACCTTGTATCCATTGCTTCTGGCAACATTAAGTCTCAAATTTTCAAAGGGTGGAAGATGGCTCGCACAAAACTGAAATTCCGGCTGCATCGGGCAGTGATTGTCCTGTTCTGTCTTGCCTTGTTAGTGGCGCTGATGCAGGGAGCGTCATGGTTTAGTCAAAACCACCAGCGACAGCGTAATCCACAGCTGGAAGAACTGGCCCGCACCCTGGCGCGTCAGGTGACGCTGAACGTTGCACCGCTGATGCGTACCGACTCACCGGATGAAAAACGCATTCAGGCGATCCTCGATCAGTTAACGGATGAAAGCCGCATCCTCGACGCGGGCGTGTATGACGAACAAGGCGATCTTATCGCCCGTTCTGGCGAAAGCGTCGAAGTGCGCGACCGGTTGGCGCTCGACGGCAAAAAAGCGGGCGGCTATTTTAACCAGCAGATTGTCGAACCAATTGCCGGGAAAAACGGACCGCTCGGCTATCTGCGCCTGACGCTCGACACCCATACGCTCGCCACCGAAGCCCAACAGGTGGATAACACCACTAATATTTTACGCCTGATGTTGCTGCTCTCACTGGCAATCGGCGTAGTGCTGACCCGTACGCTGCTACAGGGTAAACGCACCCGCTGGCAGCAATCGCCCTTCCTGTTAACCGCCAGCAAACCGGTGCCGGAAGAGGAAGAAAGCGAGAAAAAAGAGTGACCCATTACTACAAGAAAGGAAATCGTTATGTCCACATTACGCCTGCTCATCTCTGACTCTTACGACCCGTGGTTTAACCTGGCGGTGGAAGAGTGTATTTTTCGCCAGATGCCCGCCACGCAGCGCGTTCTGTTTCTCTGGCGCAATGCCGACACGGTAGTGATTGGTCGCGCACAGAACCCGTGGAAAGAGTGTAATACCCGGCGGATGGAAGAAGATAACGTCCGCCTGGCGCGGCGCAGTAGCGGTGGTGGCGCGGTGTTCCACGATCTCGGTAATACCTGCTTTACCTTTATGGCTGGCAAGCCGGAGTACGATAAAACCATCTCCACGTCGATTGTGCTCAATGCGCTGAACGCGCTCGGCGTCAGCGCCGAAGCGTCCGGACGTAACGATCTGGTGGTGAAAACCACCGAAGGCGACCGCAAAGTCTCAGGCTCAGCCTATCGCGAAACCAAAGATCGCGGCTTCCATCACGGCACCTTGCTACTCAATGCTGACCTTAGCCGTCTGGCAAACTATCTCAACCCGGATAAAAAGAAACTGGCGGCGAAAGGCATTACCTCAGTGCGTTCCCGCGTGACCAATCTGACCGAATTGCTACCGGAAATTACCCATGAGCAGGTTTGCGAGGCGATTCGAGAGGCCTTTTTCGCCCATTATGGCGAGCGCGTGGAAGCGGAAATCATCTCCCCGGACAAAACGCCAGACTTGCCGAACTTCGCCGAAACCTTTGCCCGTCAGAGTAGCTGGGAGTGGAACTTCGGTCAGGCTCCGGCGTTCTCACATCTGCTGGATGAACGCTTCACCTGGGGCGGCGTAGAACTGCATTTCGACGTTGAAAAAGGCCATATCACCCGCGCCCAGGTGTTTACCGACAGCCTCAACCCCGCGCCGCTGGAAGCCCTCGCCGGGCGACTGCAAGGCTGCCTGTACCGCGCGGATATGCTGCAACAGGAGTGCGAAGCGCTGTTGGTTGACTTCCCGGAACAGGAAAAAGAGCTACGGGAGTTGTCGACGTGGATAGCGGGGGCGGTAAGGTAACTCGCTGATTTAAATATCCAGGGAAGGAAATATGATCGATCTGGAAAACCAGGAACGGGAGATTATCAATTTAATGTTCAGCCAGGGTATATCCTGGCTAACCGCCGTGCGTATCAGGCATAAACTATCACTTGCTGAAGTAAGTAAAATGTTAGGTATCTCCATTAATTCTCTAAAACAGATCGAAAAGACGGAACGGCTTAGTTCAAACATCAAAAGCAAAATGGCAGGAATTTATGGTTGTCCACCAGAGTTGCTGATATGCCCTTCCTGGATGACGGCTGAACATAAATGAATAGATTCGTGAATAGATACTTGAATGGATTTTATTTTCTATCCATATGAAAAATAATAGTAAATCTATAAAAC
>CDZM01012646.1_pt1 | contig 22576 bp, 19 predicted proteins | sample 557601 | NCBI WGS metagenome assembly CDZM01 (sample SAMEA3182087, study PRJEB8094) | gut metagenome | biome: human; feature: gut; material: Stool; isolation source: human stools | place: Canada | collected 2013-02-05
ATGTCAAGCCGGTCCTTTTTTATGTAAGAACGTAATCCGTTGTTTTCAGGTTTAGGGAATGGAGGGAAAAGCGTGGGGGAACTCCCCCTTTCTTCAGAAACGTTTTCCCTCCCTTCCCCAATCGCTTTTACTTCTTTTCAAACACGAGCGGGAGGACGTCGTCGATGCTGTCCACGGTGTGGACGACGATCTTGCGGCGGAGCTCCTGCGGGATTTCTTCCAGATCCTTCTGGTTCTTGGCGGGGAGGATGACGTGGCCGATGCCGCGCGCAACCCCGGCGAGCACCTTTTCCTTGATGCCGCCCACGGGCAGGACGCGCCCGCGCAGGGTGATTTCGCCCGTCATGCAGATGTCGCCGCGCACGGTCTTTCCGGTCAGCGCGGAGATGAGCGCCGTCACCAGCGTAACCCCGGCTGAGGGGCCATCCTTGGGGGTGGCCCCGGCGGGCACATGGATATGGATGTCCGTGTGCTCGGCGAAGTCGGGCGCAATGCCGAGCTCGTCGGCCTTGGCGCGGGCATAGGTCAATGCGGCTTGCGCGCTTTCCTTCATTACGTCCCCAAGCTGGCCCGTCAGCGTGAGCCCGCCCTTGCCCTTGATCGCGGAAACCTCGATGTAGAGGATTTCGCCGCCGGCGGGCGTCCACGCGAGGCCAAGGGCCACGCCGGGGATGAGCTTGCGTTCGGCTTCGTCGTCGATAAAGATCGGCGCGCCGAGGAGCCGGGGAAGCCCGGCTGCCGTCACACGGAATGGAGGCTTGCTTCCTTCCGCTTTCCGCCGTGCGATCTTGCGGCAGACGGTCCCGATTTCGCGCTCAAGGTTACGCAGGCCCGCCTCACGGGTGTACTCGCGGATGATGCGGTTCATCGCCGCATCGGGCAAGGTCAGTTCGCGGTCCTTCAACCCGTTTTCGTGCATTTCCTTGGGAAGGATGTACTTGCGGGCAATGGCCAGCTTTTCCTGCTGCGTATAGCCGGGCAGGGAAATGATCTCCAGACGGTCGCGGAGCGGGCCGGGGATGTTCTCCAGATGGTTCGCCGTGCAGATGAACAGCACCTTGGAGAGATCGAACGGTACGTTCAGGTAATGATCGCTGAAGTTGAAGTTCTGTTCCGGATCCAGCGCTTCCAGGAGAGCCGAAGACGGATCACCCCGGAAGTCGTTGCCGAGCTTGTCGATTTCATCGAGGATGATGACCGGGTTGCGGGTCCCGGCCTGCTTCATCGCCTGAATGATGCGGCCCGGCATGGCTCCGATGTACGTGCGCCGATGCCCGCGGATTTCTGCCTCGTCGCGCATTCCGCCGAGGGAGATGCGCTGGAACTTGCGCCCCAATGCCCTTGCGATGGAGCGGCCGAGCGAGGTCTTGCCCACGCCGGGAGGGCCCGCAAAGCAGAGGATGGGCCCCTTGGAATCGGGATTGAGCTTGCGGACGCTGAGGTATTCAAGGATGCGGTCCTTGATCTTGGTCAGCCCGTAGTGATCCTCGTCCAGCACGTCTTTGGCCTTGACGATATCAAGCTGATCCTTGGACATCTTTTTCCACGGCAATTCCGCCAGCCAGTCGAGATAGGTGCGTACGACGCTGGCTTCCGCCGAGTCGCCGTGCATCGTGGCGAGCCGCTTGAGCTGCTTGTCGGCTTCTTTGCGCACGTCGGCGGGAAGCCCTGCCTTTTCGATGGCCTTGGTGATGTCTTCCAGTTCCTCGTCGGCGTCGGGGCCGTCGCCCAATTCCTTGCGGATGGCCTTGAGCTGTTCGCGCAGGTAATATTCCTTCTGCGCCTTATCCATGCCTTCGCGGGCCGAGGTCTGGATCTTGATCTGCATGGTCGCCACTTCGGACTCATGCACCAGATGCGTGATGATGAGGCGCAGGCGATCCATCGGATCGATGCACTGGAGGATTTCCTGCGCTTCCTCCATCTTGAGCCGCAGGTTGGCGGCGATGAGATCGGAAAGGCGTCCGGGTTCGTTCACATTGCTGAGGACGCCCATGATGTCCCCGGTGGGGATGCCGCGCAGGGACAGGATACGCTCGCACTGTTCGCGCGCGAAGCGGATAAGCGCTTCCTGTTCCGATTCGGGCGCGACGGCTTCCGGCTCGGGCATAAGCTCAACGTTGGCGGACAGGTAGGGGCCGCTCTCGTTCAGGTCGACGAGGCGGGCGCGCGATACCCCCTGCACCAGCGCCTTGATGCGCCCGTCGGGCATCTTGAGCAGACGCAGGATGAGCGCTACGGAGCCGACCGGGTAGAGATCGTCCGCTTTGGGGTTGTCCACCTGCCCGTCTTTTTGGGCGCAGAGGAAAATATGGCGGCCGTGCGTCGCGGCGGCTTCCACGGCCTGCACGGACTGTTCGCGCCCCACGAACAGGGGCACGATCATATAGTTGAAGACCACCACGTCCCGGAGGGGAAGCAAGGGCATGGTGGATGGGATTTCCTGCAGTTCCGGCGTAACGTCTTCAGAGGCATCCATCTGCTCGTCTTGTATTTGGGCGGGGACACGGCGCCGGGCCGGCCTCCGCCGACGGCGGGCGGGAGTTTCCTCTTTCTTTTCGTCGTTGTCGTTATCAGAATCAAACGTCATGGCTGTATCCTCAAAAGGTAGTACGGTGTGGAGAACCCGTGGTTCAGAGCAGTCCGTCCTCTCGTATGCTGTAACAGGCGCCGTCGCCTACGATGAGGTGATCGAGCAGGCGCAGCCCCATGCTGGTGGCGATGCGCTGGATGTTCCTCGTCATCTCAATGTCCTCGGGCGAAGCCTTCGGCGTCCCTCCGGGATGGTTGTGCACCAGAAAGAAGCCGCTTGCCTTGCGCTGGAGCACCCGCTCCAAAATGTCCCTCGGATAACACGGAACCATGCCTACCGTCCCCCGCGCCAGCCGCTCCCAAGTGAGCAGGCGGTTTTGGGCATCGACGGTAGCTGTCCAGAGTTCCTCGTGGGGAGAACCGGACAGCCGGGGGATCACCATTTGCGCCACGTCGCGGGGCGTACACAAAACTTTCCGTTCCCGCATCGGCGCTTCGGCGTAGCGCGCCATCATTTCCCGAAGCAGGAGCCGAAGGGCCGCGACACCTTCACCCACGCCGTCCACTTGCTGCATCTCGGCGGGCAATGCGTCCAACACGCCGCGGATACTCCCGAACCGGGAGAGCAATTCTTTGGCGAGCGGTTTGGTATCCCGCCGCAAAAGCGCATAGCCCAGCAAGAGTTCCAATATTTCATAATCGGCAAGCGCGGTGCTGTCTTTGAGAAGACGCTCGCGCAGCCGGGCACGATGTCCGGCGTAGTGGGGTGTATCAGTTGACATAATAAGCAGTCCTGCGGGGTAAGCAAGGGGAAAAGCCAGGATGATCCATGAGAAATGAAAAAGAACGTCAGCGGGGTGAACGGCGTTGCGCGGGCGTGAAAAGCAGCGTCAGATCGCCCATGAGGGCATCCAGCGCCTGGCTGGGAGAGCGCCTTCCCGATTTGACGGAAAGTTCGGCGGTGTGCATGGCGTCCCAGAGCTTGGCGAGCCCGGCGGCGCCGAGGCGGGAGGCCGTCTGCTGTTTGGCCTGCTGATCGGACGGGCCCATGCGGACCTGTTCCCCGGCAAGGATTTGCCAGAGCTGGCGTGCCTCGCGCTGGAGCATGGCGAGCAGATAGAAAAGCGGTTCCTCGCCCTTGGCTTGTTCCTCAAGGATGCTTTTCCAGACGGAAGCGGTCTGCCCCGCCTGAAGCTGGCGCAGGAACGCGAATACGTTGAATTCGGTCGTCGGGCTGACGCTGCGGGCTTGTTCCTGCGTCAGCGGTTTTCCGCCCGCCAGCAGCTGGAGCTTGCTCAGTTCCGCGTCCACGGCGGCAGCGTCAGGAAGGAGCGTTTCGGCGAGAATGTCCACGCAGCCCGGTTCCAAATCCAGCCCCAGCGCCTTGGAACGTATCTGGATGTGGCGGCGGAGCGAGCGGGGCTCCAGCCCGGGGGAACGCCAGATCCACCCCTTGGCATCGGCAAAGGTAAAACAGGGCAGTTTGGCGATATGCGCGGGGATTTTGGGCTGCCCCTTCTCCCACGCGACCTCAAGGCAAAACAGGGGCCATGTTTGAGGATTGGGGCGGGAGAGCGCGGCGGAAAGGCGTTTCCAGACATCGGCGGTCAGGGCGTGGGCATTGCGCATCACCAGAACCCGCGACGTGGAAAAAAGCCCCTGGAGCGTGAGGATCTCCCAGAATTTGGGCGGCAGTTCGTCGTCGCCCCAGAAAACATGCCGCTCCCGCCCCGCATCGGGATGGGCACCAAGAAGCTCCTCCACCTGCTGGCGGAGGAGCTTCCCGTCTGGGCATATGCAAAAGCTGAAACCCGGTCGTGTCGTCATAGGCGAAAGCGACGGCCTTGTCCCGTCAGGTCAGAAACGTTGCTGCAAGGCGTCCATGCAACGGCGCACGGCCATCTCGAGGATGGACTTGATGGCCGATTCCTCGTTGGCGTTTTCATAGTTTTCCTCGTAGTAGATGGGACCGGAGCGCCAGACTTCCGTATTGGTCTTTCCATCATAGACGATGAATTCTATGCTGATGGTAGCCGTATACAGTTGCGAGGCGCTTCTGTACTGGCCGTAGCTGCGGACCTTGAAACTGGGGATACGCACGGTCAGGGTATAGTCAGCCTGTCCGTCATCTACCCACTTCGCCAGGTTCCGGGCGTTGATGTCGTCCCGTACCAGCGAGCGGACCTGATAGGTCAGCCACGGGTAGAGCGAGGTCTGTTCCACGCTTTTGATTTTGAGCGTCTTGGAACCGTTGCCGAGCACGCTGTTTTCGGACAGGGAGCCTTCCTGACCGCGCCAGACATAGCCGCACCCGGTCAGCATCAGGCAGACGAGGAGTCCGCTCAGCAGTCCCGCCGCAAGCCTGTACAGGCGTCCATACCCTGCATGTGCCGAAGCCGGATGCGGTCTGTTCATCAGTTGGCCACCACGTTGACGAGTTTGCCGGGAATGACCACAACCTTGCGGACCGTGAGCCCTTCGAGGTGGCGGACGATGTTCTGTTCGGTAAGGGCGAGCTGTTCCACCTCTTCCTTGGAAGCGGAGGCGGGTACTTCGATCTTGCCGCGCAGCTTGCCGTTGATCTGGATGACCACGGTGAGCACGTCGCGCTGCAAGGCGTCTTCCTTCCATACCGGCCAGGGCTCCTGATCGATGCTCCGGGCATGGCCGAGGTCTTCCCACAATTCCTCGCACACGTGCGGGGTGATGGGGGCCAGAAGCGTCAGCACGGTCGCCATGGCGGAGGACAGTACCTTACGGCCTTCTTCCGTCGTGGCGAGTTCGTCCTTGGCGAGGTACAGCGCGTTGACCAGTTCCATGATCGCCGCAATAGCGGTGTTGAACTGATAACGGTTGCCGATGTCCTCACCGGCTTTCTTGACGGTGAGGTGTTCCTTGAGGCGGACTTCCTTGGCTGCCGCAGTCGTCGCGTCGGCGGCGGTGGAGGAGCAGGCCCCCACGGGAGACAGGACTTCGCAGGTATCGGCGTACAAGCGCCAGATACGGTTGAGGAAACGGGAAGCCCCTTCAATGCCGGTATCGCTCCAGTCGAAGTCGCGTTCCGGCGGCGCGGCGAACAGGCAGAACAGGCGGACGGTGTCCGCGCCGTACTTGGCTATCATTTCCGTGGGATCGACGGTGTTGCCCTTGGACTTGGACATCTTGCTGCCGTCCTTCAGAACCATGCCCTGCGTGAGCAGGTTGGCGAAAGGCTCGTCGATCTCCTTGGGGAAGTAGCCGAGATCGCGCAGCACCTTGGTGAAGAAGCGGGCATAGAGCAGATGCAGGATGGCGTGCTCCACGCCGCCGATGTACTGGTCCACGGACAGCCAGTAGCGCAGGGCTTCCATGTCGAAGGGAGCCTTGTCGTTGCGGGCGTCGGTATAGCGGGCGAAGTACCACGAGGATTCAACAAAGGTGTCCATCGTGTCGGTTTCGCGCTTGGCCGCACCGCCGCACTTCGGGCAGGTGCAGTTGTAGAATTCGGGCGTGTGGGGCAGGGGAGACTTGCCGTCCGTGTGCGTCTGCACGTCCAGCGGCAGGCGGACCGGGAGCTGGTCTTCGGGCACGGGAACCATGCCGCACGTGTCGCAATAGACCACCGGGATGGGCGCACCCCAGTAACGCTGGCGGGAAATATTCCAGTCGCGGAGGCGCCAGTTGGTGGTGCGCTTGCCCTTGCCGGACGCTTCCAGCGCGTCGGCGATGGCCTTCTTGGCGTCTTCGTTGGGCAGGCCGTCGAATTCGCCGGAGTTCACGAGCACGCCGGGAGCGGTATAGGCTTCGGTCAGATTTTCGGGAGTGAGCGGCGCTTCGCCTTCGGGCTGGATAACCACGATGCGCTCCATGCCGTACTTCTTGGAGAAGTCGAAGTCGCGCTGGTCGTGGGCGGGCACGGCCATAACCGCGCCGGTGCCGTATTCGGCAAGGACGAAGTTGCCGAGCCAGATCGGAACCTGACGGCCCGTGAAGGGGTTGAGGCAGTAGGAGCCGGTGAAGACGCCTTCTTTTTCGAGGCTGTCGGACTGGCGGTCGATGCGGTCCATGTTGTGGGTCCGCTCGATAAAGGCGCGGGCTTCAGCTTCGTTGGGCTTGCCGCTGATGAGCGACTCGACGAGCGGATGCTCGGGGGCCAGCGTCATGAACGTCACGCCGAACACCGTGTCGGGGCGGGTGGTGAACACCTTGATGTCGCCTTCGCCGGATTCCAGCGGGAACGTGATCTCCGCGCCCACGGACTTGCCGATCCAGTTGCGCTGCATACTGAGCACGCGGTCAGGCCAGCCGCCCTCGAGCTTGGAGAGGTCGGCGAGCAGTTCGTCGGCGTAATCCGTGATCTTGAGGAACCACTGGGTGAGTTCCTTTTGGACGACGGGCGTGTCGCAGCGCCAGCACAGGCCGTCGACGACCTGTTCGTTGGCGAGCACGGTATTGCAGTGCGGGCACCAGTTCTGGGAGGCTTTCTTGCGGTAGACGAGGCCCTTTTCCAGCCAGCGCAGGAAGAAAAGCTGCTCCCATCGGTAGTAGGGCTCATCGCAGGTGGCGACTTCGCGGTCCCAGTCATAGGAATAACCGAGGCGCTTCAACTGGGCGCGCATGTTGTCGATATTGGCGTGCGTCCAGACGCTCGGATGGATGTTATGCTTGATGGCGGCGTTTTCGGCGGGCAGGCCGAAGGCGTCCCATCCCATGGGATGCATGACGTTGAATCCCTGCATACGCTTGAAACGCGCCACTACGTCGCCGATGGAGTAGTTACGCACATGGCCCATGTGCAGGTTTCCCGAAGGATAGGGAAACATTTCCAGCACATAGTATTTTTTTTTGTCCTTGTCGACATGACAGGCGTAGGTCTTTTCGTTTTCCCAGCGGGACTGCCATTTGGTTTCGATGGCCGCCGGGTCATAGCGCTTAGGCTTGCTCATGACTGATCCTTATTGCTGTATAATCGGGGGCCGGATCGACTCCGGCCCGCCTTGGCGTCAAACCCCGCCAATCTATCAGGCGTCGGCCTTGCCCGCAACTGTGAGCGTACCGGCTTCCTGAGCCTTGATCGCCGCGTCGAGGATGCCGTTGATGAAGCTCTTGGCCTTGGCGTCGCCGAAACGGGTGGACAGTTCAAGCGCTTCGTTGATGGCGACCTTGGGCGGGACGTCAGCCCGGTACAGCATTTCGAAAACGGCGAGACGGAGCAGGGTCAGCTCGATCTTGCCGAGCCGATCCACGCGCCAGTTCTGCGAGAAGCGTTCGATGACGCTGTCGAGATTTTTGACGTTGGACCAGACGCCCTCCACCAGTTCCCACGCGAAGCCGTACAGCTTTTCCTCGCGGGTTTCGGCGTTTTCGTCCATGTCCGCATCCGTGGGATCGGGCATTTCGAGGAACGCGGTGCGGACATCCCCGAGGGTGGTCGAGGGAGAGAACTGCAGGCTGTACAACACCTGAAACGCGCGTGAACGCGCGGCGCGGCGGGCATGGGGTCTGTTTTTGGACATGAAATGGCCTCGTGCAAAAGTGATGGAATGCCGGAAAAACGAACTTCCGGGAGCTTCCCGGAAGACAGCGCGGCAGCGGAGAAAAAAACGCCGCCGACAAAACATTGGGGAACCGGGCTCTGTCCGTTGCGGCAGGGAGCCGCTCCGTACCCGCCGGGGCATATCCCCGGATCCGGAGGGAACCGTTCCGGCTGTGGATGGCTCCCACAGCCTACCGGGGGCTTGCCGCTTTGTTACGGACTGCAACGCCCGGTGTTTTTTCGGAAGAGGGCCCCATGCAGCGAAACACTCGCCGCACGGCCTCCCCGCCAAGCAAAATGATCGCGGAGGGAAAGCGCGGGAGGCGTTTTTATGAGCGCCTCCCGCGTACCGTCCTAAATCTGTTGCAATACGCGGACGGTCTCAAGGACGGCGGAGGCGGCTTCAACGCCCTTGTTTCCGGCCTTGGTGCCCGCGCGTTCGATGGCCTGCTCGATGTTGTCCGTGGTCAACAGGCCGAAGCCCACCGGCACGCCGCTTTCGAGAGACACATGGGCAAGGCCCTTGGTGGCTTCGGCCGCCACGAAATCAAAATGAGGCGTCCCGCCCCGGATGACGGCGCCGACGGCGACGATGCCGTCGTATTTGCCGGAGGCCGCCAGCTTCTTGCAGGCGAGGGGCATTTCGAAGGCGCCGGGAACGCGGACGATGGTCAGGTTTTCCTCTGATCCGCCATGGCGGATCAGATAGTCCACCGCGCCGCCGACGAGCCGGTCCACAATGAAATCGTTGAAACGTGTCGCAAGGATGGCGAATTTGAGATCCGCCGCGTTGAGATGCCCGTCGATGGTCTTGATCTGGTTCATGGGAGCCTCGTCTGTATGGGGTAAGGCGCCGCATCTCGGGATGCGGCGCGCCGTTTGTTACTTACGGTCGCCGGAAACGTGGAGCATGTGCCCCATCTTTTCCTGCTTGGTGCGCATATATTCTTCGTTGGTGGCGCAGCAACCCACCTCAATGGGCTCACGGTCGACGATTTCGATCCCGTAGCCTTCCAGACCGACGATCTTGCGCGGGTTGTTGGTCATGATGCGGAGCTTGCGGATGCCCAGATCAAGGAGTATCTGCGCGCCGACGCCGTAATCGCGGAGGTCCGCCTTGAAGCCGAGCTTTTCGTTGGCTTCAACGGTGTCGTAGCCCTGATCCTGAAGGGCATAGGCCTTCAGCTTGTTGGCGAGGCCAATGCCCCGGCCTTCCTGACGCATGTAGATGACCGCGCCCCGGCCTTCCTTTTCGATGCGGGTCAGCGCGGCGGCAAGCTGGTTGCCGCAGTCGCAGCGCAGGGAACCGAACGCGTCGCCGGTCAGGCATTCGCTGTGCACGCGCACGAGCACGGGATCGGGGCCGCCCTTTTCGGACACGTCGCCCTTGACGATGGCGACATGGGTATCGGCGCTGATATCGTTTTCATAGGCGATCATCGTGAAGTTGCCGTAGCGTGAGGGGAGCTTGGTTTCGGCCACGCGGCGCACGCCGAGCTGACCGTGCCGCAGATGGTAACGGATGAGGTCGCGCACAGCGGCGATCTTGAGGTTGTGCTCTTCGGCGAATTTCTCCAGATCGGGCATACGGGCCATCGTCCCGTCGTCTTTCATGATTTCGCAGATGACGGCGGCGGGTTTCAATCCGGCGAGCACGGCGAGGTCCACGCTGCCTTCCGTCTGTCCGGCACGGGTGAGCACGCCGCCGGGCTGGGCACGGAGCGGGAACACATGGCCGGGCGTCACCAGATCCTCGGGGCGGACGTCGTCGGCCACGGCGGCGAGGATGGTGCGGGCGCGGTCGGCCGCCGAAATGCCGGTGGTCACGCCGTTGCGGGCTTCGATGGACACCGTGAAGTTGGTGCCGAATTTGGAGCCGTTACGCTGCGTCATGAGCGGGAGATCCAGCTTGTCTACGAGGCTGGGGCCGAGCGGAAGGCAGATGAGGCCGCGGGCGTATTTCGCCATGAAATTGATGGCCTCGGGCGTCACATGCTCGGCGGCGATGGTGATGTCACCCTCGTTTTCCCGATCTTCGTCGTCGACAAGAATGATCATCCGGCCCTGCCGGATATCCTCCACCGCTTCTTCAACACTGCAAATAGCCATAATAGAGAGTCCTCAGCTTCGTTGATCCTCAAAAAAAGCCGTTTTCGCGCAGGAATTCAACCGACAGTTTCCCTGCTTTCGCCTCCTCGGAGGCGAGGCCGAGGTGGGGAGCCACCATGTGGCGGACATACTTGCCGATGACGTCGGTTTCCATATTGATGCGCGTGCCCGGAGCCCATTCGGCCACCGTCGTTGCCCGCCATGTTTCGGGGATGACGTTGACTTCCAGAAAGTCCGGTCCGCAATCATTCACTGTCAGGCTGATGCCGTCAAGTGCCACTGAGCCCTTCCCGATGACTTCCGCTCCGAAAGAAGCGGGAAAACCGATGCGGATGCGCCGCGACTCGCCTTCCCGCCGCACGGACAGGATTTCAGCCACACAGTCCACATGCCCGCTGACGATATGCCCGCCGAGGCGATCGCCCACGGCAAGCGCCCGTTCAAGGTTGACCTTGGCACCGGGTTTCAGCAGGCCGAGAGCCGTGCGCTGCATGGTTTCAGCGGACGCATAGGCGGAAAAAAGGCTCGGACCAGACGTTTCTACTGTAAGACACGTTCCGTTGACGGCAATGGATTCGCCCAAAATAATGTCCGCGAGGTCGTAAAGCGCCTGAATCCGAAACCGGGTCTCGTGCCCACGGGATTCCACCGCCAGCACTTTCCCCTGACCGTTGATTATGCCTGTGAACATGCGCGCACCGGCCTGAATATGAGGTGTCCGTCCTCTCCACAGGGCTCCATGCGGACCAGCCGCAGTGAGAGCGCCTCGTCCAGTTCAAGGGGCGTGCGTCCGTCGAACAGCGGGCGCGCGTCGTTGTCCCCAAGCACTTTCGGCGCGATATGGAGATGAAATTCGTCGACGAGCCCGGCTTCCAGCAACGAGAGGCCAAGGCGCCCTCCGCCTTCGCACAGCACGTAGGGGCAGCCCGCTTCCTGACGCAGGTATTCAAGGATCTGTACAAGATCCTCGCCGCTTTTCCAGCGGTCAAGGCCTCGGATGCGGACGCCGCGTTCGCGGAGCTGGGCTGCGCGGGGCGTGGCGGCTCCGGACGCCGTGGTGAAGAAAATCGTCTCCGTGGGGCGTTCCTTGAACAGCAGCAGGGAATCGGGCGCGGGCACGCGCGAGGAAATGGACACGGCCAGCGGCTGGCGTTCGACCGGATCATCAAGCCTTGCGGTCAGCAATGGATTATCGGTATGGAGCGTGTTGCCGCCGACGAGGATCGCGCCTCCGGCCCGTCCCACGTTGGCGCGGAGTTCGTGCACCTGATGGCGGGCCGTTTCTCCGGTGATCCAGCGGGAATGCCCGGTACGGGTGGCGATGCGGCCGTCCAGCGTCATGGCGAGTTTCAGCATGACGTAGGGGCGTTTCGTGGTCTGCCAGATCAGAAAATCGGCGACCAGATCCCGGCACAGCTCCTCGCATACGCCCGCTTCCACTTCAACGCCCGCTTCGGCAAGGCGTTCCATGCCGCCCGCCGCCTTGGGGTTGGGATCGCGCAGGCCGATGACCACGTGGCGGATGCCCGCCGCGATCACCGCTTCCGTGCAGGGCGGGGTTTGCCCTTGATGGTTGCAGGGCTCCAGCGTGACGACCAGGGTGCAGGCCGAGGGATCGACGCCTTTGGCTTCGGCGTCCTTGAGGCACTCCACTTCCGCATGGCTCTTGCCGTAAGCGGTATGCCAGCCTCTGGCAACGACAACACCGTCACGGACAAGTACGGCGCCCACCGTCGGATTGGGAGCGGCGGACCAGCGGCCGCGCTCCGCGAGTTCGGCGGCTTCCCGCATGAACGATTCGTACGGGTGGCTCATGCGCCTTCTCCCGAGGGGCCCGTATGCCCGCAGCCATCCGGCGTGGGGCGCAGGGGGAGGAGTTCGAGCGTGATGTCCGCTTCGTTCAGCATCTGCATGGCCAGTTCGTCCGGGTAGCCCGATGCGTACCAGATTTTGGTGATGCCGCAGTTGATGAGCATTTTCGAGCAGATGAGGCAAGGCTGATGCGTGCAGTAGACTTCGGCCCCGGCGAGGGAAATGCCGTGCACCGCCGCCTGGATGATGACGTTCTGTTCCGCGTGGAGGCCCCGGCAGATTTCATGCCGCTGGCCGGAAGGCACGCCGAGCTGTTCGCGCAGGCAACCGATATCGAGGCAATGCGCTACCTTGGACGGTGCGCCGTTATAGCCGGTGGCGAGGATGCGTTTGTCCTTGACGGCTACGGCCCCGACCCTGCGGCGCAGGCAGGTCGAGCGCTCCGCCACGAGGTGGGCGATGTTCATGAAGTAGTCGGGCCAAGCGACGCGGGACATAGCGGTATCCTTCTGTAAAATGAAAGAGCGGGGGACGGGGAGAGCCTCCGGCGGCAAGGGGCCGCGGCCCCTTGACCCCGCCCGGGGCGCGAGCCGCGCCCCGGACCCCGGCGAAAACGGAGACGCCACAAGAGGGGGGCGCCTATCTGCTCTTCAAACGGCAACGCCGTTTGGAGAGCTTTTAAGAAGCAAGTAACAGCTTATACTCCCTTCGGAAACGGCGCGTATCCGTTACCGAGGGGGCCGGGGGGAATGATTCCCCCCGGGCAGGCCGGACGGCAGCCCGGCGGGTGCGGGGCAAAGCCCTGCAAGTCTACCAGGCGAACAGCGGGAACTGGCGCGCAAACACGGCCACTTCCTTGCTGATCTCGGCGAGACGGGTTTCGTTGCCGGCGTTGGCGATGGCGGCGTCGATCCAGCCCGCCACCTTAACCATGTCCTGCTCGCGGAAACCGCGGGTCGTGAGCGCGGGCGTTCCGATGCGGATGCCGGAGGTCACGAACGGGGAACGGGTCTCGAAAGGCACGGTGTTCTTGTTCACGGTGATGCCGGCGGCGTCGAGGGCGTGCTCGGCGTCCTTGCCGGTGATGTCCTTGCTGGTCAGGTCGACGAGCAGCAAATGGTTGTCCGTGCCGCCGGAGACGAGGTTGAACTTGGCGTTCTTGAGCTCTTCGCCCAACGTCACGGTGTTCCTGAGCACCTGCGCCTGATAGTCCTTGAAGCGGGGACGCAGGGCTTCGCCGAAGGCCACGGCCTTGGCAGCGACGATGTGCATGAGCGGGCCGCCCTGAATGCCGGGGAAGATCTGGCTGTTGAGCGTCTTGCCGAAGGATTCGTCGGACAGGATCATGCCGCCGCGAGGACCGCGCAGGGTCTTGTGGGTCGTGGTCGTGGTGACGTGGGCGTGCCCGATGGGTGTGGGATGGAGCCCGGCGGCAACGAGGCCGGCGATATGGGCCATGTCCACGAGCAGCTTGGCATCCACCTCGTCGGCGATGGCGCGGAACTTGGCGAAGTCGATGGTACGAGGATAGGCGCTGGCGCCCGCCACGATGACCGTGGGACGGTGCTCATGGGCGAGGCGGCGCACTTCGTCATAGTTGATGAGGCAGGTGTCCTTGTCCACGCCGTAGGAAACCACGTTGAACAGGCGGCCGGAGAAGTTCACCGGGCTGCCGTGCGTCAGGTGGCCGCCGTGGGACAGGTTCATGCCCAGAATGGTATCGCCGGGTTTGGCCAGCGCGAAGTAGGAAGCCATGTTCGCCTGGCTGCCGGAGTGGGGCTGCACGTTGACGTAGTCGCAGCCGAACAGCTGCTTGGCGCGCTCGATGGCAAGGTTTTCGGCGATGTCGACGAATTCGCAGCCGCCGTAGTACCGCTTGCCCGGATAACCTTCAGCGTACTTATGCGTGAAAACGCTTCCCTGCGCTTCCCGAACGGCGGAAGAGACGAAGTTTTCGGAGGCGATGAGCTCCAGCTTGCTCATCTGCCGATCGCTTTCCAGCAGGAAAGCGCGTGCCAGTTCGGGATCTTCAAGAAGAATATGGTCCATTGGACGCTCCGATGAGAGTTTAGAGATGCAACCGCGTGGTTCCCCTGAAAAGGGAGTTACGCCGTGAATTTCTTGAACAGGATGCTGCCGTTCGTACCGCCGAAACCGAAGGAGTTCGAGAGCGCGTACTGCGGATCAAGCTTCTTGGCACCGTCGGTCATGCAGTTGAGGTCGCATTCCGGATCGGGCGTCTCATAGTTGATCGTGCCGGGAACATAGCCGGTATGCAGAGCAAGCACGGAGAACACGGCCTCCACGCCGCCGGCGGCCCCAAGCAGGTGGCCGGTCTGGGACTTGGTCGCGGAGATGGCAATCTGGTAGGCGCGTTCGCCGAAGACCTGCTTGACGGCGCCGGTTTCGCAGATGTCGCCGAGATGGGTCGAGGTGGCGTGCGCGTTGATGTGGTCCACCACGTCGGGGCTGACGCCCGCGTCGGCGATGGCGCGCTGCATGGCGGCGATCATGCCTTCCCCGTCGTCGCGGGGAGCTGTCATGTGGAAGGCGTCGTCGGACGAGCCCGCTCCTATGATTTCGGCGTAGATGGTCGCGCCGCGCGCCTGAGCGTGCTCAAGGCTTTCCAGCATGAGCAGGCCCGCGCCTTCACCCATGACAAAGCCGTCGCGGTCCTTGTCAAAGGGGCGGGAAGCCTTTTCGGGATTGTCGTTGTGCGCCGTGGAGAGCGCCTTCAGCGCGGTAAAGCCGGAAATGCCCATGGGCGTGACGGTCGCTTCCACGCCGCCGGAGATGCAGGCGTCGCAACGGCCCATGACGATCTCGGTATAGGCCGCGCCGATGGCGTGCGTGCCCGAAGCGCAGGCGCTGGTGAGCACCATGTTCGCGCCCTTGGCACCCGTGGCGATGGCAAGCTGGCCTGGGGCCATGTTGGAGATCAGCATGGGGATCATGAAGGGGGAAACCTTGCCCGGCCCGGCCTCGACGAGGCGGGAGTGGAACACTTCGATGGTGTGCAGGCCGCCGAGCCCCACGCCGAGGATGACGCTGACCCGACCGGCGTTGTCGTCATTGATGACGAGGCCGGAATGCTCCACCAGCATGTTGCCCGCGGCGACGGCGAACTGGACGAAGCGGTCCATACGGCGGGCCTGTTTGGCGGGAACGCCGTAGGCTTCAGGATCGAACCCTTTGACTTCGCCGGCAATGCGGGAATCAAAGCCGGAGGCGTCAAAGAGGGTGATGGGCCCGATGCCCGACTTCCCCGCAAGAAGATTATCCCAGGTTTCGGTGACGTTGCCGCCGAGCGGCGTCAGCGCAGAGAGACCGGTTACAACAACGCGTTTGCGGCTCATAATTCCCTCATGAAGCAAAAAGTGGTCGAGCGCCTTATGATTTGAATCACAAGACGCCCGGTAGAATACTCTGGCGCAACAGGAACGGAAGGAACAACGCCCGCGCGGGCCGCCGTCTCCGCTCTCGTTTCCCGTGCTTCGAACAAAACGAGGCTTAGTTCGTGTGGTTCTGCACGTAGGAGATGGCGTCCTTGACCTTCAGGATCTTCTGGGCGTCGTCGTCGGCGATTTCCACGTCAAAGGCTTCTTCCATGGCCATGATGAGTTCGGTGAGGTCGAGGGAGTCGGCACCGAGGTCTTCAACGAAAGAGGCTTCGGGCTTCACTTCTTCGGCGGTCACGCCAAGCTGTTCCATGATGATCTTTTTGACCTGTTCTTCAACGGACATGGGGGAATCCTCCCGGTTTTGTTCTTTTTGTGTTGCAGTGGGGCATAATGCCCCGTTCCTTGTGTCGACGCTTCCGCGAAACGGAATCCGCCGGTTCGCGCCGCAAACGCGGCGCGGCGATTAACAGTACATTCCGCCGTTGACGGCGATAACCTGTCCTGTAATGTATCCGGCTCCCGGCGAAGCCAGAAAAGCTACGGCATCAGCGATGTCCTGAGGCGTTCCCAGACGTTTCAAGGGGATGGCATCAATATAGGCGGCGCGGACGTCATCGGGCAGGCTGGCGGTCATATCGGTTTCCACGAAACCGGGGGCGACCGCGTTGACGGTGACGTTACGACCGGCCAGCTCCTTGGCCGCGGACTTGGTCAGGCCGATGAGGCCCGCCTTGGCGGAAGCGTAATTGATCTGCCCTGCATTACCCATCTGTCCGACCACGGAGCTGATATTGATGATCCGCCCGTGACGCTGGCGGGTCATGATCTTGGCGGCCTCGCGGACACAGACGAATGCGCCGCGCAGGTTGGTCTGGATGACGCGGTCAAAATCTTCGTCTTTCATGCGCAGCATCAGGCCATCTTTGGTGATGCCCGCGTTGTTGACCAGCACGTCCAACTCGACCTGATCCTTGATACGCTCTTTGAAGAACGCCGCGACCGCTTCGGCGTCGGCGACGTCAAGGCGAAAGGCACAGGCTTTTCCGCCCGCCGCCACAATGTTCCGGGCCACGGCTTCAGCTTCATCAGCCTTGCTGACATAGGTGAGATACACCTGATATCCGGCCTTCGCCAGCGTCTCCGCAATAGCCTTGCCGATACCTCTGGAGCCGCCGGTCACGAGGGCGGTGGAAAGTTGTTCGCTCATGTCTCTCACCTTGATGCTGTATTCAGCTGTTTGTAGCTCAAAAGAAATCAGAATTCAACACGGATGCCGGCCGGAAAAGCGGCTAGAATTCCAGCAATGCGGCTCCCCACGTGAAGCCTCCGCCGAAGGCGCTCAACAAGACGCGAGACCCCGGGCGGATGCGGCCCTGCGCGCAGGCGTCGCCGATGCCCAGCGGAATGGATGCCGCCGACGTGTTGCCGTATTCATCAAGGTTGACGAATATTTTTTCGCTTCCAAGCTTGAGGCGGTCTCCCACGGCTTCGATGATGCGGAGGTTTGCCTGATGCGGAATGAACAGGTCGATGTCTTCGAGCGTCAGACCGTTGTCCTCCAGCAGTTCGGAGCAGACGGCGGAAAGGCTGCGCACAGCCTGCTTGAAGACTTCACGCCCCTGCATCTGGAGGTAAAAATCGTCCTGAACCGGATCGCCGGGCTTGTAGTTGCGGTTCGTCCCGCCGCCGACGGTAAGCAGGGGATATTGCCGCCCGTCCGCACCGCACCGGACATCCCGGAGGCGGGGGGCCGAGGGCAGGCACCGCTTGGGCGTCCCGGCGTCGCCGTTCGTCAGCACGACGGCCGCGGCGCCGTCGCCGAACAGGATGCAGGTCGTGCGGTCTTCCCAGTTCAGGCGGCGGGTAAAGGCTTCCGAGCCCACGAGCAGGACTTTGGCCCCGGGCTTTCCGGCAAGGATGCTGTTCGCCACGTCCAGGCCGTAAACGAAGCCGGTGCAGGCCGCGTTGAGGTCGAACGCCATCGCCCCGTGCGAGCCGATTTTGCCGCTGATGATGCAGGCCGTGCTCGGGCACAGGTAGTCGGGCGTACACGTCGCCGTCAGAACATGCGTGATGTCTTCAGCCGCGATGCCGGCATCTTCAAGAGCTTTAAGCGCCGCTTCCGTGCCCGCGTCGGAGCCGTTTTCGTCGTCCGCCAGCATGTGCCGGGCCTTGATCCCGGTCCTGCTGACGATCCATTCGTCGTTGGTGTCCACCAGCGACATCAAGTCGACGTTCGTGATCCGCTTGGTCGGAACATACGTCCCCAAGCCTTGAATATGGATTGCTGTCATGCGGTGTCCGTGCGTTTGTGAGGAGGGCTAACAGGAACGGCCGAAACGGGTCAGTTCCTCATTGGCGCAGATGGTTTCCATCAGGCGCTTGTTGGTCTCTTTCTCGACGAACAGGGTCGCCATGCGGGTAGCGTTGCAAATGGCCTTGGCATTGGAACGGCCGTGGCAGACGATGGAGATGTTCTGAAGGCCGAGCAAGGGGGCTCCGCCGTATTCGGCGTAGTCCACCACTTTGGCGAAGCGTCTGAACGCGGACTTGGCCAGCAGGCTGCCGAGCTTGGGCAGGAAGCCGGAATTGAGCAGTTCGCGCTTGAGCACGCGGCTCAGGGACAGGCCCAACCCTTCGCTGAGCTTCAGGGCCACGTTGCCGACGAAACCGTCGCAGACGGCCACGTCCATTTCGCCTGTGAAGAGATCGCGCCCTTCGATATTGCCGCTGAAATTGAGGTTCTGAGCCATTTTGAACAGCTCGTACGCCTCTTTCACCTGGCTGTTGCCCTTGCCTTCCTCTTCGCCGATGCTGAGAAGGCCCATGCGGGGGGATTCCTTATTGAGGATGTCCCGGGCGAAGGCGTCGCCCATCAGGCCGAACTGAAAGATGTTGTAGGGCTTGCAATCGACGGTGGCACCCACGTCCAGCAGGACGACGGGTTCCTTTTCCGTAGGGAGGAGCGACGCGAGGGCGGGGCGTTCCACGCCGGGGATGCGGCCCATGATGAACATGCCGCACGCGACGGAGGCTCCGGAGTGACCCGCGCTGACAACGCCTTGGGCCGCGCCGTCGCGCACAAGGCGGCAGGCGACCTGGATGGAGGCGTTCTTCTTCCGGCGCAGGATGTCCGAAGGCTTTTCGTCCATGCCCGCGACTTCGGGGGCATGGACGATTTCCAGATCCACCCCCGAGGGGGAGAGTCTGTTCAGTTCGCCGTCAAGTGTAGCCTCGTTCCCGACAAGGAGAATTTTGGCTCCGGTCTGGCGGGCGGCCTCAATCGCTCCGGGGACGACCACGGAAGGACCGAGATCGCCTCCCATGGCGTCGACGGCGATAACGGTCTTATTGCTGCTCATCGGCGGTCTTCTGCTCGACGACCTGACGACCGCGGTAGGTGCCGCAGCTGGGGCAGGCAGCGTGGGGAACCGTGGGGGCTCCGCAGGTGCAGTACACAACGGTGGGGGTGGCCACGCGATCGTGGGACCGGCGCATACCCTTCTTGGAATGAGACTTCTTATTTTGCTGTACGGCCATGACGGCACTCCTTAGGATTCGGCATGGTGCCGAGGGTTTGGCTCTGTCGCCTGTTGATGCGGCTCCGGATGGCATAGCCCAATACGCCCGGAGACACAAGGTTCGGCGGCAAAATCTAGTTTTTTTTCACTTTCAGACCCCGGAGGGCCGCAAGACGGGGATCGCCTTCGTCCCGCACGCAGGAGCAAGAACCTTCGTTAAGGTTTTTCCCGCAGTCGGGGCACAACCCCTTGCAATCAGGCTTGCACAGAGGACGTACCGGAAGGGCGAGCACAAACTCTTCCCAGAGCAGGCCGGCCAGATTGATCTCCGGCGCGCCGTCCACCAGCTTGACGATGAGCTCGTCGGCCTCGCTGTCGAACGGCTTTTCTTTGCCGTTGCGCGGCTCCGTCTCGTCGTCCGCCTGTGGGAACGGTTCGAAGCTGTCGAAACTGCTGTCGATGATCAGGTGGGCGTCTTCGGCGCAACGGTTACAGGGAACGACGACCTCTCCCTTCAGGTTGCCGCGTACAAGGCAGCCGTCTTCCTGGGGAAGAAGCGTAACCGTGCCCACAAGAGGCTGGACGACGCGGCAATCCATACCGCATTCCGTCATGGGGACCGACCAGATGGCCGGATCGTCCATAACGAACGTCTTTCCTTCAGGGGCGATGTTGTTCAGTGCAATCCGTAGTTCAGCCATGATAACCTCGTGAACGGGACTCCTTACACGGTTGATCGGCTTGTGTCAAGACTATGAGAGCGTTCATGATGGGGAAAGCGAAGGAGGCCGCCCCACGGGAAAACGTTCCCGTCCGGAGGTTCTGGTGTGGCTTCCAATCCCTTGAAATATCCCCCAGGACACACGGGAGACCGCGTGTTTTTTTGAAAGGTGATGAAAAACGGGGGAAAGCCGCGGCCAGCCCGCTGGCGTTTGGGGGAATGGGATTGAAAGGTACGCTGATTGCCAGGCCGGGGAAATGATTCCTCCGGCAGGCCGGAATCCGTCCATCGGGCACCTATGAAGAGGCTGTGCCCGGTGGACATTTTCCCGGGTTCCGCGGGAAACGGGCGGCTGCCTTGCCGCCCGAAAAGGCTTCCCTACCCGCGGGCCCGCTTGAAGCCTTCGGCGGAGCGGGCGATGACCTCGTCCTCGACGCAGAACGCCAGGCGGAAGTGGCCGGGGCCGCCGAAACCGGAACCGGGCACGGCGAGGATGCGTTCGTCAAGGAGCTTGTTGACGAAGGCCACGTCGTCGCCGCCGGGAGCCTTCGGGAAGAAATAAAACGCGCCTTTGGGCATCTGGAATTCATAGCCCGCGTCGGAGAGGACGTTGCCCATCATTTCGCGGCGGCGGGCATAAATGTTCACGTCCACCTGCGATCCGAGCGCGCCCGCCATGATATGCTGGCCCACGACCGGGGGGTTCACAAAGCCGAGGATACGGTTGGCGAGCGTCAGGCCGCCCATGAGTTCGGCGCGTTCGGCGAAGAGCGGGGACAGGGCGATGAAGCCGACGCGTTCACCGGCGAGGCACAAGTTCTTGGAGAAGGAGCTTGCCAGAACGGCGTAGGGGTACATGGGCAGCAGGCTCGGCACTTCCACGCCGTCGAAGGCCAGAAAACGGTACGGTTCGTCGACCACGAGATAGAGCGGACGGCCATTGCGTTCGGAGGCCTTGGCGAGGATGGCGGTCAGGCCTTCGAGCTCTTCGCGGGAATAGACGGTCCCGGTGGGGTTGTGGGGCGAGTTGATGATCATGGCGCGGGTCTTGGGCGTGATGGCCGCCTCAATGGCGGGCAGATCAAGCCCGAAGGTGCCCGGCAAGGTCGGGACCTTCTTGAGCGTACCGCCGTGGTTGCCCACATAGGAGCCGTATTCCACGAAATAGGGGGTCACGGTGAGCACTTCGTCGCCGGGCTCCAGAACGGTCCTGAAGATCACGTTGAGCGCGCCCGCGGCCCCGCAGGTCAGGATGACGTCGTTGGCCGTGAGCTCTACTCCCTGTTCCTTGGAAAGGTGGGTGGCGAGCTTTTCGCGGGCCCAGCCGAACCCGTTGTTCGGCATGTAGCCGAGGCTGAACGGTTCGTCCACGTGCTTGACGAATTCGGCCAGCGCCTTGCCAACGGCGGGCGGGGGAGCGAGATCCGGGTTCCCGAGGCTGAAATCGCATACGGCGTCGTCGCCGTACTTCTGCTTGAGCTGGATGCCGGCTTCGAACATGCGACGGATCCAGGAGCCGTTTTTGATGGAAGAACTCATCTGGGTGCTGATGATGCTCATGGCTGCTCCGTGTCTCATGACCTGAGAGAAAGTGTTGCGGAGGGTGCAGCGGTCGGGCTGCGTTGTGCGGCGTGGGCCTGACGGATGAAAACAATGCCGCGAATTTTTTTATATACCCCATCAAAGGCCGCTATGCCAAGGGGCATGAGAGGTACTTCCTGTTTTTGTGTCGGAAAGCACAAGCTCTTTTCGCTGACGAGAAGGCCGTGCGCGCGGGTGAGCAGCCGTCTTTTTTCGAAATCAGGGGTGGAATTTTTTTTGCATTTCTGATAGGTAAACTATGTAAAACCCATGAGCGTGTATGGCGTGTATGAACAGAGGCGACCTTGCTCCGCGGGCAGGGGCTTGGTCCACAAAGCCGGAAAGAGAGTTCAACCATGTCTTTGTTATGGAAAGAAGCGTTCACCCTCGGCGATTTTTCTTGGTCGAACACCAACTCTTTTTCTGATATCATCGAAATTACGGATCTTGAAGCGCTCAAACATTTTCTTGATGCGGTACACGTCAAGTTCTGCCTGCTCAAACCGTGGTGCGAAACGGAAAACTATCCGCTGGTCGACTCGCGTGATCTCCTGCCGTCTTTCGAGGCGGAATTGTGGGAATACAAGGGGCTTCCCGGTTTTTCCATGGTGGCGTTCGCCCGGCCTCTGGAAAGTTTCAGCGAAATTTTCCAATATGACATCCTCCATCCGGTCCTCAGCGCGGTGAACACGGCGGAAGGCGCCTCCTGCCCTTTGGAAACGCACGTCATCGCCCGCAACGTCCAGATGTTCCTGAGCCGCCTGCCCAAAAAACTCCAGGATCCTTTCCGTGATCAATTCCGGCGCGTGGATACCGCCGTGCTCGATTATTACCCCGCGCTGATGCCGTACCTGCTGGCGATGGATAGGGCCCACGTGTTCGCCACGGACGTCTACGGCCACTACCACCTCGCGGGGCTTTTCGCTTCATTCCCGTCCGACATGGACGGCGAGATCAAGCGGTTCGGGTTGCGCACCGGCAAGTTCAAGATCGGCGACAACGAAATGTATGAACGCAACCGTACGTTTGTCTGCCAGTTTTTGATGGAACTGTATGGTTTTCCCATTTCCTCGGAACGCCGGACCTCGGCGGCGCTTTTTTCCCGGCGTCTGCACAAGCTCGGCGAGCGGTTCCTGGTGCGCGTGCTCGGGCAGTCCGACCGGACAATCACGACCATCTGGAACAATGGAGAGAACCGGCCCTACCCGCGTGTTGAAAAAATCGCCCTTGTGAAGCTCGACCCTGAGCAGAAGGATTTGATCCGGGCGTGCGAGGAGGGCGGTTTTTTCGTGGATGCCGAAAAACGCGTGGTGATCATCCGCATTTCCTACAAGCAGCACCGTTACAATGCGGACAACGTGCGGCAGGACCGTGCCCTTTCCGT